>ERZ1023897.10-NODE-10-length-129699-cov-48.021929_pt1 | contig 129699 bp, 121 predicted proteins | sample MGYA00380399_ERZ1023897 | MGnify/ENA primary metagenome ERZ1023897 (study PRJEB33179, sample SAMN07448995) | human gut metagenome | biome: Human-gut; feature: Human associated habitat; material: Faeces | host: Homo sapiens | place: India: Bhopal | collected... | reverse complement strand
TATGCGGTGCCATGTCGAAGATGTTTGTCGGAGGATGTTGATATTTTCTAGAAAAAGGGTTGATATTTATTTCAATTATGTCGGTCAAGTGGATATTGCCTATACAGAGGAAGAACTTGCCGAGATAAAGGCGCAGGAGGAACAACGGGAAAAAGAGCGATTGGAACGCCAGCGTAAGCGTGAAAAAGCCTACCGAGAGAAACGAAAGGCTCAAAAACTCGCTGAAAACGGAGGTGAGATTATCAAAAAGAAAGTATGTCCTCATTGCAATAAAGAATTTACCCCTACAAGCAATAGACAGATATTCTGCTCAAAGGAATGTCGTAAACAGGCAGGAAAAGATAAGAAAAAGGCAGACAGAGAAATGGAACGGGGCGATCACTATTACCGTCAGCGTAAATGTGAGGTGTGTGGCAGTCTTTACTGGCCTACACACAGTCAGCAGAAATTCTGTTCCGAGGAATGCAAAAAGGTAAATCATAATGAGAAATCCTTAGAATTTTACCACAAGAAGCAAAAGGAGAAAGCAGTATGCAACGATTTATCACAGATGAAAGAACCGGCATTGAGTACGAACTTATCGGCGATTACTACTATCCCTGCATAACGATAAAAGAACCGCCTACCCTCTCAAAATATGGAAGAATGAGGGAACACTATTTAAGGGAACACGGAGAAATTTTATATTTTAATCTGCTGACAAGCGGAAAGCTGAACGAACACCTTGTAAAAATTGATACTTCGGCGTGTCGTATGGCGGAGTATCTGCCAAAGGAAATGGCTGTAAGGCAAGGAGTAACGGAAAAGCTGAAAGCACAGGATATGATGAGGTGGGTGGGAATGATGAATAACATTCGAGCCTGCGTTGATGAAATTGTACTGAATGATATTGTGTATTCATAATGGAATACCAGCCGAAGAAGAACTGTTATCTTAACCGATAGCAGTTTTTCTTTTCCGGTAAGTGTTCAAGATGTTATAAAGTTGTGAGTATAGTCGAAGAAGCCTATCAAAGTTGAAAAAACAGTCAGTTTGTGGTAATATACTTAATGGATAGTTGTAACTTTTGTTAAATAAACTCGCATAGGAAGATGATGATAATGAATGATGGAATGATGATTTTTATTATATTCGGTTTGCTTATAATGCTTCCGATTATTGTTACAGCGGCGATATTATGCGTGATTAAGCATAGACGAAGCAGAAAGAAAAAAATATATTCGGGAGTTACAAAAGGACGGGTTGATGAAATCAAAATCAAAGGACTTGACTATCCGAATATTATGTATGTTACTTATTTTGTCGATGGTGCAGAATATCATATAAAAGAAACAGTTAAGATGAAAAGCGAAGCGATAAAAATCGGAGGTATTCCAGTCGGACAACGTAAATCTTATCAAATGGGAAATATTTCAGTGGGAGATTCTGTTACCATTCAATATGATCCGTCAAATCCTGCAAAGGCACTTATAGCTGAAAATGACGGAACAGTAAATGTATAAAGCAGGGCAAGAGGGGTGAGAACATGAATTGTCGCAAATATAAAATAATACCTTTCCTGTTAGTTGTAGTATTGCTGTCTGGCTGTACAACCAAATATGAGCAAAAAGATATATATGACTATATAGAGGAAAACTACGCATTGGAAGATGTTAAAGTGAGCAAAGAAAGAACAGAGCTTACGGGTGAAGATGATTATACGGATTACCTTTGGGAAATTACTGCCGATGACATCAAATTTCGTGTTTTAGATGATTATCATTGGGGAATGGAGACTCTCACGAACCACCTTACCGATGACTATGAAGATGTGATGTTAAAGAAGTATTACGATTCAAAAATACTCCCCCATTTTACCTTAGATGAAAAAGAAGAACAAGGTTTATATTCAAGTCAACTGGTCGGAAAGTTCCATACAAAAGAGGAACTGATACAACTCTATGAAGAATTAGAAAACTTTCAGAATTATGTAACGCAAAAAGGATATACGATTCCGAATAGTTTTTCTTATCATTTACAAATGCAATCACCAATTAGGAATCACATGCCTGCTTATGTTGTTGATGATGGCGATAGTTTTGGCAGAGTAACTGATATTACGCAAGGTTCTCTTAAAGAAGCGATAACAAACTATATACAAACATATACCGATTACCATTTTAACGACCTTGATGAAAAATTCACAAGAGAAGAAATCATACAGGTGGTTAGCGAACACAAATATCAAATTGCGATTATTAAAGAAGATAATACAACTTTCTATGATGATTTATGTGCCAGTCAATTTGGTTATGGAATTAGTTTCGGAACATTGTATGAAATATTGGAAAGAGAAGGCTTCAATGTAAGTGGAAATAATGAGCATTATTCTTTTGCGGACTTCAATGGAAACATTTATGAAATATCTTATGACTTCATCAATGTTGACGGAAAAAATGACGAAAGCAACCATTATTACTACTTGAAAAACGGTGAGCCTGTAAAAATGGCGGCTGATTTTTACAATCATTTTTCAGCAAATAAAATTGAAGAAATGTGTGGTCTGAAATTATATATTGGGCAAAAAAATCTTGGATAATCCACGGCAATTTTATTTAATCAGTACAACAGAATATTAGAATGACTGAAAACATCGTAGCAATACGGTGTTTTTTGTTACCCAAAACCTTATAATCCATTACATAACCGCAGGTTAAATGCCTTGTGCGTGTTTTTCAAAGGCTTAGAAAGGGATTTTTGCCCCATTTTCGCCCCGAAAACATACACAAAATAAGGCAGATGTATCTTCCCTGCGGTTTTTATATTTTCGGCTGGAAAGGAGGATTAATTGGTATGCCGAGAATGAGCAAGAAGCGGAAACAAGAGTGGGCATTGTTTCTGAATGAAAAAATCGCATTACCTACAACGGACTTTGTAGAAAATGCAGTCATATCTGCAAGCAGAGTTTCCGTCATATCGTGGTATACTGCTCTAAATATTTATCGAAAAGGAGAAAAATTAAATGAAACAGATTGAAAATGAAATGAATGTAAATGTGCCGTTGGAGGTTATCAAGGCGAGTGAGATTGAACCGAAAGAAGTGAAATGGCTGTGGTATCCGTATATCCCATTTGGAAAAGTAACACTGCTGCAAGGAGATCCCGGCGATGGTAAAAGCAAACTGATGTTGTCAATCGCAGCATTGCTTTCAAAGGGAGAACCACTTCCCTTTATGGAGTAAGCGTTGTAAAGATGAAAAACTCCGAGGTACTGTTAAGGAAGTCATCAATCAGATAAGCCACTCAAAGAAATGGGAGTCTGACATTCCACTGACCGACGAAAAAGGCAATCCACTTCTTAGGAAGAACGGAAAACCGATGTTTAGAGCGTCATACAGTATTCTGCAAGACGAATTATTTGAGCATATGACGGAACAAGGGTTCAAAGGTTTTCAGCGTGGCGAATATGGAAGTACAGCAGAGCATTTGACATCATTACAGTATCAAATAAAACAGGACAAAGAGCGTTTAGACAAACTGCAACAGCGTATTGAAAAGGTGCAAGTGAAGTATGAACCGGCTCGCCATATTTCAAAAACTTTAGGAGAGATTGAGGGTATCGGGCAGAAAACGATTACTGGCAAGGTGGCTATGTCAAAAGAAGATTACGCACAGCTTACCGCACTTGCAAAGGAGGGAGTTACAAGCCGAGGAGAAATTGGAAAGTTACAGGATAATGTCCGATATTACCAACAACGCTATTATGACAGTGCCACTGCACTTGAAAGAATGAATAACAGGTACAACGATCTGAAAGAAAAGTGTAAACCTTTTCTTGAAGCGTTGGAACACTTTCCCGAAGTTGCCAAACTTTTTGTAGAGAAAGTAAGGCAGCTTTTTTCAATTAAGGAGGCACAGAAACAAGCCGAAAAAGAAGCAAAGGAAAAAGCAAGGCAAGAGCGTATCAAGGCTCGCAGGAATAAGCGTGGTATGGAAAGATAACTACTTCGACTATACTCACAACTTTATAACTTCTTGAACGCTTAAAAAAGCAAACTATCGGGTGTTCTAAAATGAACGCCCAACAATCAAAATTGGGAAAAGGAGGAACGAACTATATGACAGAAAAGGATTTTTCATATTCAACCCGCATAGGCAAAACAAAATTTATCGTAAATGTGAAACAATCGGAAAGTGCGAAAAAGCCTTTAGATACGGTGTTTCAAGAGATATGCAAGCACGAAGTATTGAGTGATTTTTCGACAGATAAATTTTCAACTTTAGAGAATTTACAGAAATCATCTTGACAAAATCAATCCCGAAGCTTCTTGGTCACTGTGCAGGTGCCGCTGATATGGGAAAAATCAACGGGGCGTCCATCGGAGGTGGTCCAGCCTTCTGAAAAGTCAGCATAATCCGATATTGCTGGCTCACGGTTCTGCCTGGGCAGACTGTAATACAGTACCGTAAAAATCACAGAACACATGAGCAGGAAAAACAGTCCACGTGTAATGGAATATGAAGTTTTGTGATTGTTCTTGTTAGTATTCATACGAATTATATTATAGTAATATAGTACCATAAAAGTCAATGCCTGCGCTGGATAGATCATATATTTTAAATGTAAGTGTCAATGATCAATGATCGGAACCATTCACGGATCAATGTCCAAAGATAAAAAAACGTTGCAATGGGCGAAAAAGTATGCTATTGTGATTTTGTTGCCGCTTTAGTGCGGTAAAGATTTACTCTGGAGAGTCCTTCCACGGAAAGCAATTATCATATTTCCGTATAGAAGGCGCCGAAGGTGTACGGCAGTAAAGCTGCCAATCTCTCAGGCAAAAGGACAGAGCATCTATATGCTTATTCCCATTCTCTTCGGAAGAAATCAATCTACGATAGGACGTCACAAGAGGTGACGGAAGGAGAGGGAATATGTTAGACATGATTAGTAACTTTCTGACCACAGTGGATGATTTCGTCTGGGGCATCCCCCTGATCGTCCTCATTCTGGCTACGGGCCTTTTTCTCACAGCCAGACTTCGTTTTTTGCAGATCACGAAGCTTCCCCATGCAATCAAACACTTAATTGCCAATGAAAAGTCGGGCGAAGACGGCGAAGTATCCAGTTTCGCGGCACTGTGTACGGCATTGTCCGCTACCATCGGAACCGGTAATATCGTTGGTGTGGCAACGGCTATTGTAGCAGGCGGTCCCGGAGCTTTGTTCTGGATGTGGATCGCTGCGCTGGTAGGTACGGCTACGAAGTATTCCGAGTGCCTGCTGGCGGTGAAGTATCGTGTGGTAGCAGAGGACGGACACATCATCGGCGGACCCTTCTACTATATCGAGAACGGTATGGGCAAGAACTGGAAATGGCTGGCGAAGATCTTCGCTTTTATGGGTGTATGCGTAGGATTGTTCGGTATCGGAACCTTTACCCAGATCAACGGTATCACCAGTGCGGTACATAATTTCTTCGATGCAAACAATGCACATACCGTACAGCTCTTCGGCATGGACTATTCCTGGAGCGTGGTGATCTCCGGAATTCTTTTGACCATCTGCGTGGCACTGGTTGTTATCGGTGGATTAAAGCGTATCTCCACTGTGGCACAGGTCATCGTTCCTTTTATGGCAGTGACTTATGTAGTAGCCTGTCTGTTAGTATTGATCTTTAATGTAACTGCCATTCCGGCAGCTATCGTAACCATTGTACAGAGTGCGTTTGGTATGCGTGCCGTAGCCGGCGGTGCTTTGGGAGCGGTTATCATGGCAATGCAGAAGGGTATTGCGAGAGGTATTTTCTCCAACGAAGCCGGTATCGGTAGTGCACCGATCGCAGCGGCTGCAGCGCAGAACGACTCTCCTGCCAAACAGGGTCTGATCTCAATGCTGGGTACTATCATTGATACTCTGATCATTTGTACCATGACCGGTCTTACGATCGTAATTACCGATTCCTGGAACGTAGGTCTGGACGGCGTGGATGTTACCACCAGAGCTTTCCAGCAGGGGCTGCCTTTTAACAGCTCTATTGCATCCTTTATCCTGATGGTATGCCTGGTATTCTTTGCATTTACCACGATCCTCGGTTGGGATTACTACAGCGAGAGATGCCTGGAATACCTGATCGGTCAGAAGCCGAAGGCGATCAAAGTATACCGTTGGATCTACATTGCCTGCGTATTCATCGGACCCTACATGACTGTTAAGGCAGTATGGACCATCGCAGATATCTTCAACGGTCTGATGGCGATCCCGAACCTGATCGCACTGTTGGCATTAAATGGTGTTGTGGTGGCTGAGACCAAGAAATACCTTGACAATGCCAAGAAAAAGTTTTAAAAAAGTTCTGTAGCCCTATCACGCGGGAAAATCTATATTTTTCTCGGAAGTGTAGAAGTGAGGAACTATATGAAAGATCTTACAAAGGGCAGACCGTCAGTTTTGATACTGACGTTTGCCCTTCCTATTTTTTTGGCCAATTTATTGCAACTTACTTACAGTCTGGCAGATACCCGCATCGTAGGTACTTTTCTGGGAGATAATGCCCTGGCGGCAGTGGGGGCTACGACGACGCTGAGCAATCTGATCGTACAATTCCTGATGGGAATGTGCAATGGCTTTGCTATTATTTCGGCACAGTGCTTCGGAGCGAAGGATATGGACAGATTGCGCAGATCCTTAGGTAATTCTCTGGTGCTTGGCCTATTGGCAGCTGTGGTACTGACACTTGGAGGGCTTGTATTTTTGCAGCCGATCCTCAGATTCCTGAATGTGCCGGAAAATCTGCTGAACACAGCAACACAGTATGTATCCGTGATCATAGCGGGACTTGTTATTACTTTATTATATGATGTATTAGCGGCGACCCTAAGAGCGATCGGAGATACCGTGACCCCGCTGATCGTGCTGGCGGTGTCGGTGGTGCTGAATATCGGAGGAGATCTGCTTCTGATCGTGGTGTTACATATGGGAGTGCTGGGTGCCGCAGTTGCTACTGTGCTGTCGCAGCTGATCGCTGTGGTGGTGTGTGCGGTCTATCTGTGGAAAAAGTATGAAATTCTGCGGATACGTGTGGATGATCTGAAGCTGCAGGATGCCGGAATGCTCCGCAATATGTTAAGCTCCGGTCTTTCCATGGGATTCATGAGCTCGCTGGTCAATATCGGTACATTGACATTGCAGACCTCCATCAATAGGCTGGGACAGAATATTATCATTGCCCATACGGCAGCCCGCAAGATCTCTGAAATCTTCATGATCATGTTCAGCGTCTTCGGTCAGACCATGGCGACCTATTGCGGACAAAATCTGGGAGCCGGCAAAATCGAACGGATCCGCAGAGGAATCCTGTTGGCAACCGGTTATACCTGCATCTGGTGTACGCTTAATATTGTGACTGCTTATACCATCGGTGACTGGCTGGTATGGCTGGTCACCGGCAGCAAAAATCCGGAAGTGATCTACAATGCCACATTATATCTGAAGGTAGATACACTGTTCTATTATGTGACAGCGGTAATCTGTATTGTGAGAAACTCCATGCAGGGACTTGGAGAGCGGATCGTACCGCTGATCTCCAGCTCTTTGGAGATGATAGGGAAAATTGTGATCGCGGCGACGCTGGTTCCCATGTTCGGATACCCGGGTGTCATCGCGGCGGAGCCTATTGTGTGGTTTATCATGATCATTCCGCTATTGATAAAGATACTGCGTATGCCGGTCTGGAAACAGAAAAACTTAACGGTTTCGTAAACAAAAAGAGTTTTTTACTTAACGTTGAGGAAAAATAACCAAATTTGATAACAAAATACTTGTAAATTTGTCGAATTGTATTACTATATGGAAAATGTTACAATAATTTCACCGAGAAAATACTTAAACGTTTTCGAGATGGAACGAATGTGATAAAGTCTTTTACAGAAAGGCAGATGTGGTAAGTATGAAGAAGACAGAGAACAAGAAAACGAAAGTAAAAGGGAAAAAAAGGCCATTTTTCACAATTTCCAAAAAGATACTGGCGCTGAGTCTTCTGCCGATGATTATTGTGTGTGCATTGGTGGCGACCGTGGGCTCCAGAGCTTTAGAAGCAGGCATCGAGAAACAGATCGAGAAAGCATTGCAGATCGTAGGCGTCAGTGTGGACGAGACTTACACCAATCTGTATGAGGGAGATTACACTAAAGATAAGGGAGGCAAGGTGCGCAAGGGAGGCACATCTATTTCCGGGGAGACGCAGCTGATCGACGGATTGCAGGAGAAGACGGGATTCCAGGTGTCTTTCCTGTACGGGAATATGCGTCTGATCACAACGCTGACGAAACCGGAGGGAGGTCGTATCAACGGTACAGGTCTGGAGACGGAGATCTACGAGCAGATCCAGACGGGAGAACCGCTGTTCCTTAAGGATTGCGACATCTCCGAAGTGGATTATTATGTGTATTATCAACCGCTGATCAACTCCGATGGTTCTGTGATCGGCGCCATTGAGGTGGCAACACCGGTGCAGGGGGTACAGGACACGATTCATACGCAGGTGAAGGATATTATCCTGATCGCTGTGGTATGTGTTCTTGTGGCGGCAACGCTGGTAAGCGTATTATCCCGCAGCATGGTGAAGACCATGAAGAAGACGAAACATTTCCTGGGCAGGATCGTGAACGGAGAACTGGATGCAGAACCGGATGAAAAGCAGTGTCGAAGAAAGGACGAATTGGGAGATGTCTACCGGATCTCTGTGAAATTGCAGAAGACGCTGCGCACCATTGTGACGGATATCAAGGATTCCGCGGATGATCTGACAACATCTTCCAACAAACTGATCAAGATGGCGCAGGATACCCAGGAATCGGTCCACGATGTATACCAGGCAGTAGGGGAGATCTCTGAAGGTGCCAGGAACCAGGCGGACGAAACAACGGATGCCAATACGAACGTGGTACGTATCGGCGAACAAATCGAGTATATCTCCGACAAAGTGAATTCTCTGACGGATTATGCCGGCAGGATGGCAGAAGCGGAGAAAGCTTCCGAAGAGATCATGAAGGAACTGAACGGCTCCAACGAAAGCACCAAGGAATCTGTCCTGCGGGTAGCGGAACAGATTACGGATATGAACGGAGCAATTCAGAATATTACCAAGGCAGTATCCATGATTCAGGATATTGCGGACGAGACAGATCTGCTGTCATTGAATGCCAGCATTGAAGCAGCCAGAGCCGGGGAAGCGGGAAGAGGCTTCGCAGTGGTGGCAGAGCAGATCAGTAAGCTGGCTGACCAGTCCAAGCGCTCTGCAACCGAGATTGAGCAGATCATCCAAAATATCATGGAGTCTTCCGGCAGAATGGTGGAGATCATGGGTGAAGTGGAAGCCAACATGAATCACCAGCAGAGCAAGTTAGAGGAGACCGGTGTGAAGACTGCGGCAGTAGCGGATGGTGTGGAGAATTCCCTGCAGCATATTGAGGGTATCCGGGAGAAGATGGATGTCTTAGGACAGTCCGGAAGCGCGATCCGTGATGTAGTGGAAGGATTGTCGGCAATCTCCGAACAGAATGCAGCATCCGCAGACAGTACCATGCAGGCGGCTCATGGCATGAGTGATACCATGACAGAACTGATGACTTCTTCTGAGAACCTGCTGGCATTAGCGGACAAGTTGGAAAAGGTGCTGGATGTTTTCAAGGTATAAAGAGGGGCCGGAAGCTGTCCGGCAGGGAGATAACATATAAATGACAGAAAATGCAGTCCGGTTTTCACAGAAAATCGGACTGCATTTTCGTGTGGTTTATTGACGGAGATACCATCATGAATTACAATATAAGGGATGTAAGGAATGAATATATCAGACGGGAGAGAAAGAGAATGCAAATGAAAGAGATGGAACGAAATAACCGGGTGGCCATGATAGCACATGGTGTGATCAATGCATGTATGCTTTTCATTAGCGTGATCGGATTCGTTGAGCACACAGTATCGGCTCCGGTATTGGTAGTGCTGATACTTCTTGGAATCATACCGGTTTTGGCAGAATTTATTTGTTGGAAGAGGGATCATGCGACCAAAGCTATAAAACATCTGTCACTGATCGGATTTGCGTTGTTTTATACGGTGCTGCTTTTTACGGCACAGTGCAACATGGTGTATGCATTTGTAATTCCCATGATGTTTGCAGTCATGCCTTATCATGATGTCAAGGCATTTGTACTTATTAATGTGGGGACGGTGGTAGAGAATATCCTGGTGGTGCTCCTGGGAGCCACACAAGGGGGATTTGGTTATCTGGGGCAGGACGCAGGATTTATACAGATTTCGGTAATGATTCTGCTGTGCATTACATCCATCTATGCTACCATATCCAACCAGAAGAACACCGATGAAAATATAGAGAGCATTACAGCTGCGCAGGACCGCACGGAAGCAACCTTACGTGAGGTCATGGAAATGAGCAGCCGGATGGAGGCATCTGTAGCTGATATCACAGCGGAATTGAATAAACTGGAAACTGCTTTTGACAGTACAAAAACAGCCATGGAGGAGGTGTCTGCAGGTTCCGGCGAGTCTGCCGCGGCGATTCAGCAGCAGACGGCCCAGACGGAGGCTATTCAGGAAAAAGTCAATACCGTGGGTGAAGTGGCTGAGACAATCGGAAATAACATGGAACATACGATAGAAATACTGGATGCCGGAAAAGAAGAGATGGCAGGTCTGAAGGAGCAGGCAGAGGATTCTGCAAGGAACAGTGAGCTGGCAGCACAGAAGCTCGAAAAGTTGGATCATTATATGCAGGAGATGCATTCCATCGTGGAAATCATCAGCAAAATAGCTAATCAGACCAGTCTTCTGGCGCTGAACGCCAGCATAGAGGCAGCCAGAGCCGGTGAAGCCGGCCGCGGATTCTCCGTAGTGGCGACGGAGATTTCGGGAATGGCCACCCAGACAAAGGATGCTACCGGCAATATCGCGGAGTTGATCCAAAATGTATCCGGAGCGATAGGAGAAGTGGTGACGGTCATCCGTCAGATGATAGACGGTATCGGCAGCCAAAGGGAAGGAACGATGCGTGCGGCGGACAGTTTCACGGCAATTGAAGACAGCAGCTATACGATCGTGGATAATCTGGGTGAGATGCTTCAGACAGTAGAAGCTCTGAAAACAGCCAACCAGGAGATCGTGGATTCCATTCAGACAATCTCAGCGACTACGGAAGAAGTGTCTGCCCATGCCAGTGAGACACTGGAAGCGGAAGAGAGAAACAGAGAGATTCTGCAGAAAATTACTGAAAATATGAATTCTATGGTAAAAAAATAAGTAACGGTTCCTGTGACAGAACGGACAGGATAGAAACAGGAGTGACAGAATATGCATGACAACGGGGTGACTTTACAGAAAAAGGTGTTACAGAATCTGGATATACCGTATTCGTATGAACTGGCAAAACGAATGGAACAATACCGGTCACATCCGACACTGGGGTATCGCCCGGCAGGTTCTAAGGCAGAATTTGAGACCGGAGAGATGCTGAAGACAGAAATGGAAAAAATCGGACTGTCTGAGGTTACAAAGGATGCTGTGACGGTAGACGGCTGGGAATTTCATAAGGCAGCGTTAAGCTACACGAATGCAGTCGGGGAGACCGTGTCAGCAGAATTGGGAGCCTATCAGACAACCTTTGTCACCGATGGCCCGAAGGAATTTTCCATGATGTATCTGGGAAAAGGAACGGAGACGGACTATCAGGGAAAAGATGTCAGGGATAAACTGGTATTGGTGGAGATTAACCAGAGAGATGAGTGGTGGATCAATTATCCGGTATACCAGGCACATCTGAAAGGAGCCGCAGCCCTGATCGCAGTGCAGAGCGGCGGCTACGGCGAAATCGACGATGAAGCTCTGAATGCACAGGATATCGCCGGACCGGAGGATGCTCCCGCTTTTTCCATTTCCAGAAAAGATGCGGCAGGCCTGTTGGAGCTGCTGCGTGATCAGGAGGAAATAACGGTCACCTTTGATGCGGAATCCAGGGTGACCAGAAACTGCACGACTTATAATATTGTGGGAAGGATTCCCGGAAAACATCCTGACCGCATGGTGCTTTTGTCTGCACACTATGATTCCTATTTTGACGGATTCCAGGATGATAATACAGCGGTCGCTCTGATGTTTGGTATTGCAAAGGCGTTGCAGGACAGTGGTTTCCAACCGAACAATACCATTGTGATCTGTGCCATGGCATCCGAAGAATGGGGAGTTGTGGATTCCAATTTCGACTGGTCTACGGGAGCGTATGAGCAGATATTTACCGCACATCCGGAGTGGGTAGGGAAGGTAATTGCAGATCTGAACTTTGAACTTCCTGCGCTGGCACATGGCACCAGAGCGAGGATCCGCAGCTGCTATGAATATGTCAGCTTCCTGGAGGAATATCTGGCGGATCTGCCGAATCTGACGATAGCTTATCCGGAAGAGACGGCAGTGACATCTCCAATCGAGACCTGGTCGGATGACTTTTCGATGGCGATCGCAGGTGTACCGTCCATGGTAAATGATTTCACCGGCGGAAGCTTTATGGAGACCCACTACCATTCCCAATTCGACAACGATGAGTTTTATGATGAACAGGTATACCGTCTGCATCATGAGCTGTTTGCCCTGCTGATCCTGGCACTCGATGAAACGGCGGTGGTGCCGTTGCAGTTTTCGCCGGTGGTGCAGCGGATCCGCAAGGGACTGGAACAGTGCCGGGAGATCTGCTACCGCGCCGATGTGGCTGGGCAGCTGGGAGAGAAAAAGCGGGTTTTGCTTGAAAAAATTGAGGAACTGGAGGCTTTAAGTGACCGGGCACTCAGAAGATGCCGAGAAGAATATGAAGCGGTAGAGGAATACAACCGTAACTACAAACAGTTGCTTAGAGATGGAAAATACGACGAGGCGGAGGGACTTTTCCGGCAGACCAGACCGCTGGAACAGAAGCTGCTTGCAAGGTTCAAACAGGAGCAGGATGCTCTGGTGCGGATTGACTGGTACGGAAATGTGTTGTATCCTCATGAAATATGCAGTACAAATTTAAGACTTCTGGGCGGCGCGGTGAGAAATCTGAAGGAACAGAGACTTTCCTCCGCACTTCGTAAGCTTTATCAGGTAGATAACAATGCCTATGCCTTTAATTTTGATGAAGAGGTATATAGGCATTTTACGGATTATGTATTCCACCAGCCGAAGGATCGCCTGAAATGGGGCTACGGGAGGCTGCCGGAGCATGAAAATCTATATGGAACGGTCAAGCAGCTTCTCCAAAAAGAAAGACAATTGGAGGCATTGACAGAATCCGGTATGAAGGAAATGGACTATCGGGAAGAAATTGCCAGCCTGGAACATGCATGCAGCAAGCTCGTGGTCAGTCTGATGAATATCATACAGCAAATGGAGAAAGCTGTGGCAGAGATATTTGAATTATAATGATGGCGAGGGCAGAGCATGGAACAATCCGCAGGCAACAAAGCAGGGGACTGACATCATCATAATAAGGAGATAACAGTAAATACAATTATGGAAAGTGATAAGTTATATCGTGTGCAGAAGGAAGATCTTCCGAAAGTGGAGAAAATGCTGAATCAGTGCTTTGCACATGATCCGTTGTACGAGACGTTGATTCCGGATCCGGAAATCCGTAAAAATCTGATGCCGGAGCTGTTTAAATGTGATATGGATGAATTTTATGCGACCTGTGAAATTTTCGCAGACAGCGCGGACTTGAACAGTGTATTGGTGGTATCGGATGAAGCGGAGCCATACAATGTATTTCAGTTCTATTTTACAGAGGCCATGGCTGCTTTACAGACGGATTCCTATCTGATCAAGGAGGATCCTTCGTTAAAGACATTTCGGAATTTCATGAAGGGTGAGGATTATCTCAATTCCAGCTGGACGGATCAGTTGCATCAGAATCAGCGACTTCATATTATCTATCTGGCAGTGGATCCCGCCATGCAACATCACGGAATTGCGGCAGAACTTCTGGAGGAAGCCATTGACTATGCCCAGAAGCACAAACTGATGATCTCCCTCGAAACACATAATCCAAAAAACGTGGAATTTTATGAAAAGTTTGGATTCAAAGTATATGGTGTGATGGAGAAGAATTTCCCGTTAAAGCAATACTGTCTGATCCGTGAAGTACAGTAATATTGCTGAAAATTTCAGAAAAATCCGGAAACGCAACTGCCGGTTGACAAAATTTCAAGGGCACTTGGTAGTTGTCAACCGGCTCTTTTGTTATGATTTTTCTATGTCGACGATCTATGTGTGCACAAGAAAACATTAATAAAAGAAGGAGAGAATGAAAATGATCCTGTCAGAAAAAATAATAATGTTGCGTAAGAAATATGGGTGGTCCCAGGAGGAACTGGCAGAACGCCTGGACATTTCCAGACAGTCCGTATCCAAATGGGAGAGTGGAGCCTCAATCCCGGATCTGGAACGCATTGTCGGTATGAGCCAGCTGTTCGGAGTTACTACGGATTACTTATTAAAAGATGAAATGGAAGAGACGGAATTCGCCGATGGAATGACACCGGAGATCACAGAGGGCAAAGTGATCACGGTGGAGGAAGCCAATACTTTTCTGGAAGCTACGAAAAAATATGCTGCCCGCATTGCTCCGGCAGTATCCTTATGTGTGCTCTCTCCTGTTGTATTGTTGTGGCTGTTGGGAATGGCAGCTGCCAAAAGAGGAGCAATCACAGAAAATGTTGCGGGAGGAATCGGTCTCATCGTACTGTTGCTGATGGTGGTAGTTGCGGTAGCGGTATTTCTTCTCACCGGAATCCCATACAAGAAATATGAATATCTGGAAAAAGAAAAGCTGACACTGCAATATGGGGTGTCCGGAATCGTGGAGAAAGCAAAGGAAACCTTTGCGGGAACCTACCGGATCTGCATAACCCTGGGTGTTGTGTTGTGTATCCTGGGAGTGGTACCTTTGCTGGTAGTATCCATTTTCTTCGGGAATAATGGTTATGCGGTAATCCTTGCTACGGATGTTTTGCTCATTGTAGTGGCGATCGCTGTATGGCTGTTCGTGTGGTCCGGTATTATCTGGGGCGGTTTTCAGAAAATGCTTCAGGAGGGGGATTATACTGTGGAGAATAAGGCAGTCAACCGGAAGTATGAGCATGTGACAGCAATTTACTGGTGTGTCTGGACAGCACTTTATCTGGCTATCAGCCTGCCGACGATGCGTTGGGACATTACCTGGGTCGTATGGCCTGTGGCCGGAGTATTGTATGGGGCACTTCTGGCGTTTCTGAAGATAAAGAATCGGAAAGCAGAGCGCGAATAAGCGGATTTCAAGGGGAAATACGGACGGCGTGAAAAAGGAGCGGAATATTATATGACAGTGGTATGTCTTGTGATACTGGCAGGAATTTTCTGGGGAGATTTTTTCTTAAAAAATTACATAGAGTCACATGTGAACGAACGGGACGAACGAGCAATCTGCAAGGGAAAATTTCTGATCCGCAAGCATCATAACAAAGGCATGATGCTCAATGCCGGACAGAAGAAAAGGCGTCTGGTGGCCGCTGTTTCACTGGCGTTTACACTGATATTGACCGTTGTCTTTATTGTGAGTCTGGGACATCGAGGCAACAATTTGCTGCGCCTGGGTCTGGCGCTGTTGCTTGGCGGTGCATTCAGCAATACCTATGACCGCCTCCGCAGAGGCTACGTGGTGGATTACGTGAGCTTCCCGGTGAAATGGCAGGCGTTCCGCAAGATCGTATTCAACTGCTCGGATTTCTGCATTATCATCGGTGCGTTGCTATCGGCACTTGGAATGCTGTAAATTGAGAGTTAAAATAAAAGGGTGAGCTTTACAGCTCACCCTTCTTATATTTTGCAACGATATTCTGAATTCTTTCATTCGGATTCAGCAGATCGCTGATGGAAGAATCGTGGTTCAAAGTATCAATGATGTAAGCGATGTACTTACTCATATCGCAGTTGATGTACCATTCTCTCTGAAGTAATTCCGGAGTCTGGTAGATCAGGTTGGTGGTCAGTACCTTATCGATGATGCCGTTCTCATAAGCTTTGTCGAACTTGTCCAGACCGTTGGTGAAGAGACCAAAGGTGGAGAAGACGAAGATCTTATTTGCCTTGCGCTCCTTCAGAGCAGCGGCAACTTCCAACATACTTTCACCGGAGGAGATCATATCATCAATGATGATCATATCCTTGCCCTCTACGCTAGTGCCCAGGAACTCATGAGCTACGATGGGGTTACGACCGTTGACGATGCGGGTGTAATCTCTTCTCTTATAGAACATACCCATATCCAGACCTAAAACGTTGGCTACATAAATAGCACGTCCCATACCGCCTTCGTCCGGGCTGATGACCATCATATGGTTGGAATCTAACTGCAGATCCTTCACATTGCGAAGCAGACCCTTGATGAACTGATATGCAGGCTGTACAGTCTCGAAACCGTGCAGAGGAATTGCATTTTGTACACGGGGATCGTGAGCATCAAAAGTGATGATGTTGTCTACACCCATGCTTACCAGCTCCTGCAGTGCCAGTGCACAGTCCAGAGACTCACGGGAAGTTCTCTTGTGCTGACGACTCTCATACAGGAAAGGCATGATGACCGTAATACGACGGGCCTTACCACCGACTGCTGCGATGATACGCTTCAGATCCTGATAGTGATCATCGGGAGACATATGATTCTCATTACCACACAGGGAATAAGTCATGGAGTAGTTCAGTACATCTACTAACAGGTAGAGATCGGTACCGCGGACAGATTCTAAGATCTGACCCTTTGCTTCACCGGAACCGAAACGGGGTACTTTTGCGTCCAACAGATAAGAGCCTCTCTGATAACCTGCAAAAGCCAGAGATTCTTTGTGCTCGCTTTCTCTTTCTGCTCTCCATTTTACAAGATACTGGTCTACCTTTTCGCCTAAAGGCTTACAGCCGGGCAGGGAAATAATGCCCAGAGAGCCGACGGGGATGGTCTCCAGATTTCTTTTTTCTTCACGATTCGCCATTGGGGTAATCCTCACTTTCTGATTCTGTATACTGTTCGGTTACAATAAAATGATTAATTGTCAGATGCATTCTGCATACGCTTTTTGCACATACGGATATCGGGACCGGTGAGCTTACACAGATCGTAATGACTGGTAATGCGGGAAAAAACACGGTCGGAATAACGGTCACGTAATTCTTCCAGACTCAAATTTGTAGAGATGATTGTGGAGTTTTTCCGCAAATGCCTCTCATTCAGGCAGGAGAACAGCTGGGATGCCACAAAAGTATTGGTCATCTCCGTGCCGAGGTCATCAATGATCAGCAGATCACAGCTGTAGATATCCTCGTAGAATCCGGAGAGAGCTTCCTTTGCCCCGGCGTTAAAAGTATAACGGGCAAGGGTATCAAATAACCCGGAAGCACTGAAATAGATCACGGAATGCCCGCTCTGCAGCAATTCACTGGCGATACATCCCGACAAAAAGCTTTTGCCAGTACCTACTGTACCATAAAAGAATAAATTGTGGTAGTCTTGTTTGAAGTTTTGTACAAAATTGTGACAGACATCGACGCATTTTCGGAAATGCGCCAGATCTTCTCCCTGATAGTATTCGTAAGACAGGCTGGAAAAATTCTCGGAAGCGATCATGTCCCGGATATGAGACTGCTCATAGAGAATATCCAGTTCCTGCTGATGAAAACAATGACATTTTTTGCGAAGACCATTGTCGCCTTCGATATAACCGGTATCCTTACAGTCCGGGCAGGTGTAGACCGGTTCTAAATAATCGGCAGGATAACCGGCCGAGACGAGCAATTCCTTTTTCCGGCGGGAAATATCCTTCAGAGAAAAGCGCAGCCTGGTAAGCGCCTCATCATCACCGTTTAATAAAAGCTTTGCCTGGGCTACGGATAGCTCACCAACAGATTCATCCAGCCTGCCGTATTCCGGAAGCTTTGTATAGACCTCCCGGCGGCGCTGCTCCGCCAGATGACGATTGCGGTCCCTGGTCTGTTCGTAGTCTTTCATAATGGAATTGTATTGTGCGTTAGTCAGTGACACGACATGTTCCCCTTTACCTGCAAATATTTCGGTTAATTACTTAAAATTTCTTTTTCCAGAGCGGCAAAGTCATAACTGTTCTGGGCAAATTGCGTGAAACGGTTGGAGGATGCGGCAGCAGGCTTTGTGGCCTTTTTCTTCTGGAAAGTGGCATCCGCCTGCTGGATATCCGTTTTGTGATGGATCCCTGCGTCTTTCCAACTACTTAAGATTCCTTCAGCATACTCGAAACGATGTCTGTCCGTAGCAAGGGAACTGCGCTCACAGGCTTCCAATATAATATCGGTACTGAAGCCGTACTCTCTGGTCCAGCGATTGATGAATTCCAGTTCCTTTGCTGTGGGAGCAGTACTGCGTCCTAAGCTGTTCATGATGGAATAGACATTTTTATCGTAACGGGTAGAGAATTTTTGCGCCTGTTTTGGCGTGGTGATACCCTCCTCTGCCCAGTTGACAGCAACTTTTTCTATGTATTTGAAATCTTTCTTTCCACGTTCTACGCAGTACTGCAGCAGATAATCGATCAGATCATCCGAAAAATGCAGCACATCTGTGAAGAACAGAATCGTTTTGATCTCGGAGGGGGTCAGAGGCTTACCAATATATGCTTCTGCGATGAACAAAAGCTGGGAAGTCTCTTCTCTCTCTTTAAATTCCCGCAACTGATCCAGGGAATAGGCGGGCTTGGTATAGACAGGAGTTGCCTCCTGCGGTGTAGTCTGCACACGCTGTGCGGCAGCGCTGCTCATGGAGCTTCCTGCAGTATTCTGCGCCTGTACGGAACCGGAAGTTAACAGTACATTGTGCTGGGGGGCAGGGGTGGCCTGGGCGCTCAGATCACGGAGATGGATACCTACCAGAGCCTTATTCTCATCAAAGTCCAGATCCAGAATCTGCTGCTTCTCCCAATATTTCAATGCACGGATCACATCCTTTTCCGTGTGGTTGAACTTGTCCGCAATTCCGGACACACTGATGGCCTGATCCGCATTCAGCATGCGCAGCAGATAGAAATAGACCTTCAGCTGTGCGTCGTTGGCATCCTTCATATATTCATCAATAAACAGATTGGATACTACCGTCGAATCTGCATAATTATCCTTATAGAGCGCTATTCGTGCCATAACACACAATACCTTCTTTCACAAATCATTCCTTTTTCAAAGTAAGACCAAGTATAGCATAAGACCTGTGAAAAAGAAATAGTCAATTTGCCGGAAAACCTTGTAAACACTGGGCTTGCGGACACGCGAAGCAAAATGTGGAAACGGTGGATATTGTGGATACCTACAGACGGTGTATCGGAAAAAGCTTATATATCGGCAAATATGCGTCAAAATTCGACACAGAATTATCCACAAGGAAACAATAAAATATCCACAGGGAAAGAAGGGATAATCCCCAACATTCTCTGTGGATAATGTGGATAACTATTTGCCGAGCAGGTTTTCACCGATTTTTACTACATCTCCGGCACCCATAGTTATCAACAGGTCACCTTTTATGCAATTTTCTAATAAAAAGTTTTCAATTTCATCAAAAGAAGGAAAATAGTAGCATTCATGCCCCAGTGCCTGAATCTCTGCCTGCAGGGTCTCAGAACTGATTCCCAGGGTGTCGGTTTCGCGGGCAGCATAGATGTCTGCCAGGACGACCTTGTCTGCCAGACTTAAGGCTTTGGCGAAATCTTTCATAAATGCCTTGGTCCTGGTGTAGGTATGGGGCTGGAAGATGCACCAGAGAGTCTTGTGAGGGTAGTTGGCTGCGGCATGCAGAGTGGCTGCGATCTCTGTGGGATGATGCGCGTAGTCATCGATAATGGTAACGCCACCGATGGTTCCCTTATATTCAAATCTACGGTCCGTGCCCGTGAAGCCGTGCAGTGCGGAAGCGGTAATTCCACGGTCAATCGACAACAGATCGGCTAATGCAATGGAAGCTACTGCATTGCAGACATTGTGTTCTCCGGGAACCTGCAGGGAAAAACTACCGGATTCCTCGCCATGACAATGAAGCGTAAAGGAAGGATGCCCCAATTCATCATAAGTAATATCCGAAGGATAATAGTCTGCAGCAGAACCGTCACTGTTGACAGCTTCTTTATTAAAAGTGATCACACGGCAGTCAAGATCCCCTGTGATCTCCTGCAGTTTGTCAATGGCACCGTTGATGATCAGACAGCCATCTGCGGGCAGGAGTTTTGCAAACTTATGGAAAGAATTTCTGATATCGTTAATATCCTTGAAAAAGTCCAGATGATCCTCTTCGATATTTAAGATCATACCGATCCTGGGGAAAAAGCTTAAAAAACTGTTGGTATATTCGCAGGCTTCCGTAACGAACAGGTCGGTACTGCCTACGCGGATATTGCCGCCGATACTTTTTAACATTCCACCGATGGACAGAGTGGGATCTGTGCCGGCATGCAGCAGGATCTCACTGACCATGGATGTTGTGGTAGTCTTGCCATGGGTACCGCTGATAGCGATGGGGGTTTTGTAATTCTGCATGATCTCACCTAAGAGCTGGGCTCTGGTCAGATGCGGGATGCCTTTTTCCATCGTGGCGATATATTCGGGATTATCCTTATGGATCGCACTGGTAAATACGACGCAGTCGATATCATCAGTAATATTCGCGGCACGTTGTCCATAAAATACAGTAATCCCCTTTCTTTCCAGAGTCTCGGTAAGGGGGCTTTTGGAACGGTCGGAGCCGGAGACACGAAAACCGGCATCCGCAAGGATCTCTGCGAGACCACTCATACTGATACCGCCGATACCTACAAAATAAATGGACGAGGGGTGATTAAAGTCTATCTGATACATGTTGACACTTCCTTAATATAATGTAATGGCATTACTTATTAATTAACATTATATACATATAGACGAAAAAAAACAATCCGTAGGCATGATTTTGAAAAAATGTGTAACATTACAATTTTGCGCAAAGTTGCTCTGTACGGAACTGGTAGAAACTTACAAAAAGATAAAAAATGGAACGACAATTATGTAAAAAATGAATATAAAAATTGTAAAAAGGCAAAAAATCCTAGTAATAAATATTCACTTTCAGGTATTGGTGTGATATAATCAGATTATCACATCCGAAGGAAAGAGCAGACGCTTTTTCGAGTCAGATGGATACATCGGATAATAGCCGCAAGCGACTATTTATTACAACAGGTGGAAGGCTAGATAGAGGTGAGGATATGATTAAGAAAGAAATGATAGCTATGCTATTGGCTGGAGGACAGGGAAGCCGTCTTGGTGTTCTGACATCCAAGGTTGCCAAGCCTGCCGTTGCATTTGGAGGTAAGTACCGCATTATCGATTTTCCCCTTTCTAATTGTATTAATTCGGGAGTGGATACGGTAGGCGTACTGACACAGTATCAGCCGCTCAGACTGAATACCCATATCGGGATCGGTATTCCCTGGGATCTGGATCGCAATATCGGAGGTGTGACCGTACTGCCTCCCTATGAGAAGAGTAGCAACAGTGAATGGTATACAGGTACTGCAAATGCGATCTATCAGAACCTGGAATATATGGAGAGCTACAATCCCGAATATGTTCTGATCCTTTCCGGAGATCATATTTATAAGATGGATTATGAAGTCATGTTGGACTTCCATAAGGCTAACAATGCAGAGGTTACCATTGCGGTAATGCCGGTTCCCATTGAGGAGGCAAGCCGTTTCGGTATCATGATCGCAGATGAGAACCATCGTATCACCGAGTTTGAAGAGAAACCGGAACATCCCAGAAGCAATCTTGCAAGTATGGGTATTTACATATTTAACTGGAAGACATTGAAGGAAGCATTGATTGCTATGGCAGATCAGCCGGCACTGGATTTCGGCAAGCATGTCATTCCTTATTGTCATGAAAAGGGAGCTCCGCTATATGCATACGAGTTCACCGGTTACTGGAAGGACGTAGGTACCTTAAGCTCCTATTGGGAAGCCAATATGGAACTGATCGATATTGTGCCCGAGTTCAACCTGTATGAGGAGTACTGGAAGATCTATACCAAGAGTGAGATCCAGCCCCCCGATTACATCGCTGGGGACAGTGTGGTAGAGAGAAGTATCATCGGCGAAGGTTCCGATATCTATGGAGAGGTATATAATTCCGTCATCGGATGCGGCGTAACGATCGGCAAGGGAACCGTGATCCGCGATTCCATTATCATGAACCAGACACAGATCGGTGAAGGATGCGAGATCAATAAGGCAATTATCGCAGAGAACGTTGTGGTAGGTAATCAGGTAAAATTAGGTGTTGGTGAAGAAACAGAGAACGATACTGCACCTCATATTTACAACCACGGACTTGTAACCATCGGTGAGAAGAGCGTGATTCCTGACGGTATCAGCGTAGGCAAAAACTCAGTGATATCCGGAGTGACAGCTGCTGCAGATTATGAGGATTCCCAGCTCGCAAGCGGCAAAACATTAATTAAGGCAGGTGAATAGCAGTGAGAGCGATTGGAATTATTTTAGCAGGCGGTAACAATCACAGAATGCGGGAACTCTCCCAGAAGAGAGCAATATGCGCCATGCCTATCGCAGGCAGCTACCGCAGTATTGACTTTACACTGAGTAACATGACCAACTCTCATATTCAGAAAGTGGCAGTATTTACCCAGTATAATGCAAGAAGTCTGAACGAACATCTGAACTCCTCCAAATGGTGGGATTTCGGACGCAAACAGGGTGGATTGTATGTATTCACTCCCGCTGTGACAGCAGAGAACAGCAACTGGTACAGAGGAACTGCGGATGCTATTTATCAGAATCTCAGCTTCCTAAAGAATAGCCATGAACCTTATGTGGTCATCGCTTCCGGTGACTGTGTATATAAGCTGGATTACAATAAGGTGCTGGAATATCACATTGAGAAAAAGGCAGATATCACTGTAGTCTGCCGCGATATGGAAGCCGGTACCAATGTAGAGCGTTTCGGTACGATCCGAATGAATGAGGAAAGCCGTATCGAAGAATTTGAGGAAAAGCCTCTGCAGGCCAAGACCAATACCATCTCCTGCGGTATCTATGTGGTACGTCGGCGACTGCTCATTGAGATGATCGAGAAGTGTGCTGAGGAAGACCGCTATGATTTTGTAAGAGATATTCTGATCCGCTACAAGGATCTGAAGAGAATCTACGGATATAAGATCAAGGATTACTGGAGAAATATCGCATCGGTAGACGATTATTACAGTACCAACATGGATTTCCTGAAAGCAGATGTGAGAAATTACTTCTTCAAACAGTATCCGGATGTATATTCCAAGGTAGACGATCTGCCTCCCGCAAAATACAATCCCGGTTCCCAGGTGCGCAACAGCCTGGTATCCAGCGGATGTATCGTGAATGGTGTGGTAGAGAATTCCGTCATTTTCAAAAAGAGCTATATTGGCAATAATTGTGTGATCAAGAATTCCATTATCCTCAATGACGTATATATTGGAGATAACACGCATATTGAGAATTGTATTGTGGAGAGCCGTGATACGATCCGGGCAAATTCGTACTTTGTGGGAGAAGGCGAAGTCAAGATCGTAGTAGAACGTAATGAAAGGTATGTCATTTAAGTGATCCGGATCCGAGATCGTTACAGTGCGTGGCTGCTTGCAGACAAAGCGCTGTGGCGATTCGCGGATCCAACAGATATGAGTATGCAGGGCGATAGCCCGGAATACGAATATCTGTAGCATTTCGAGAGCCCGCAGGGCGGAAAAATGCGTAGGGATCATTGCAACAATACCAAGGGGGTTAGCAAATGCAGATTACAGATGTACGTGTTCGTAAGATCACCAAGGAAGGCAAGATGAAAGCGGTTGTATCCATTACACTGGATGACGAATTCGTAGTGCATGATATTAAAGTGATCGAAGGCGAAAAAGGATTATTCATTGCAATGCCCAGCAAGAAGGCAACGGATGGAGAATATCGGGATATTGCACATCCCATCAATTCTTCCACCAGAGAGAATTTACAGAAAGTAATCCTGGAGAGTTACGAAAAAGCATTAGAAGAGCCGGAAGAGGCAATTTAAATCATCAAAAGATATATAAAAACTGCTGTCGTCAGAAAAATCTGCGGCAGCAGTTTTTTACGCGGAAAATTAAAATCTTTGATAAGCACACAATCCATTTTCAAATTGAAGTCTGTCAATTAACTCCAAAGAACCGCCGACTCTTCGATACAATTCAATGGTTCCGACAGCAGTGCCGCCCTCCCATAGAGGAGCGGGAGAGACTTTTCCATCCGGATTTTCATAGAGCAGGGGCATCATCTGTTCCTTACTGCAGCTTCCTGAGATGCGTATGACGGAAGTACGGTTCTGCGCTTTGAAATGCCAGATAAAACGTTTGTTGGTTTCTTTTACCTTCCATTTGCAACGGGGCAACGTAAGCGGTTTGCCGAAATGATATTCGAAATCTTCTCCGGTATAAGTCAGCTGCATAAGGATTCTTCGCCGCATGGGGAAAAATAAAAACTTCGGACAACAGCCGTCGATGGCGAGAGCGGAATGCTTCAGCTCACGACCACTGCGTTCACTGATCAGATGACTGCTAGCTAATTGCAGCCAGGGTTGGTTATAACTTCGGCCCCAGTGTTTATCGGCATAACCGTAAGAGGATTCCGGAGTTATTTCGTAAGTGACGCCGTTCAGAATAACAGTTCCGCGGAAAAAGGTCCGGATTCCCTCACCGTGCCAGAAGCTTTCCAACGCATGAATCACCGTAAAAAACGCATTTGCAATATATCCGGTATGGCAGGCTACCGCCTTGTGCATTTCCAGATCCCATACAAAACTGCCGGCATCGGTCATCAGAGAGCGATGCCGTGCGGTATCCTCGGAGATCTCGATGGCACCACTGATGCGATTTTCACTTAAGACACATTCCTCAATCTGCATATAAAAAGGATCCTGTGCTACCTGCAGAGAGGTCATGGGATAGTAGGACTGCAATTGCAGCCCACCGTCACCGTTCTTAGGGAAAACGCCTGCTTTGATACAGACATAAGAAGGCTTCATGCCATGACGTTTGTAATAGGGGTGTTGCCCGAGAATCGGCTGTGTGGTTCCGAGAGCCGGATTCAGAATACTATATTCCACAAAAAAAGTGCGGGTCTCCTGCGTCGTGGGACAAACGCCCTGGAAAGAATGCCACCAGCGCATGTAACCACGTTTGGCATCAGAACCCCGCAACATATATGCATTTCGTTTCAGATCAGATAAATTCATTGATGAAAGACTCCCCCGCTTTAGTACCCCTTAAAACAACATTTCGTAGATAACGTCTATATTATAATACTATATATTGTGAATGACAAGGGTGTCGGAAGAATCTTAAGAAAGTTTTAGAGATTTTCTTTGATCCGGATATCCACCGCGGTATAATTGTATTCCTTCTCCGGAGTCTCTCCGGTGGTCAGATAGGCGAACAGCAGGGAAAGCGGTTTGCTGCCCTGAATTTTTGGCTGCTGGCAGATAATAGCGGCAATCGTGCCATTTTCCAACATCTGTCTCGTGGTAGGGACCAGATCGAAAGCGATGATCCGGACGGAACCTTTTCGCTCCAAAGCTTCCACACTGCGGCAGCCGCCATAGACACCGCCGGCAGCAAAAAACAGCGCATTGATCTCGGGGTGTTCTGATAACAGTGCAGTGGTCTTCTCGTAGCTTTCCACTTCATCGTCGTGGATCTCCACCGTGTCTATCACGTGGATCCGGTCACGGTAAGGGACTAAGGTTTTCATAAATCCGGCAATGCGCTCCGTATGGCAGAGGATATTGGAAGAACCGGTGACGATTCCAATGTTTACCGTACCGGAAGTCATCAGCTGTAAAAGCCCGGCGGCAGTGGCACCACTGCGGGTATAATTGCTGCCCACATAAGCGAGGCGTCTGGAATTTTCAATGTCTGTATTCAGCGTGACTACGGGGATGCCTTGTTCATATAACGCATTGATACGGTTGCGGATCCGGGCGTCATTATAAGGAGTCATGGCGATGCCGTTTACCTCTTCCGCCAGTAGCTCGTCGATTGTCTGCAGCTGTGCCTCCACACCGAAGGAGATCTGTTTTGTAATTACAGTGCAGTTGTAATTTGCCAGCTCTTCCGCTTTTTCATCGATTCCTGCCAATACATCCTGGAAAAAGGGATTCCCGGTGGAAAACAGAATGACGCCTAACTTCAATCTCTTTTTCTGAGCAGCCAGGACCAGACCGGCACGATTGGGTTTATAGTCCAGTTCTTTTGCTATTTTTCTGATTTTCTCAGCAGTCTCCGGGTTTACTGCGCCGCGATCATTCAAGACACGGTCCACGGTGCCGCGGGATACTCCGGCAAGAGCTGCAATTTCTTTGATTGTAGCCATAAAAAGCCCCCTATATTTTGTTATAAAAGTATCACAATTTCCGCATAAAGTCAATGAATGTTGCACACTTGTCCGAGCACGGTTTGGATAGACGGACATCGGGAGCATACAGCTTCACTTTTTAGAGAAAATCATAGGAAAAATAAAATTTCTACTTGAAAATATTTCTCACAGCAGTTATGATTAATACATAGCGTGCACGAGCACATAAAGGCGGCGAAACGGAAGTAAACAGTAAACACAAATAAAATGAAACTTATGGGACAAAAAATGCCGTACAGATTAAAATGGGAGGAAGAGTATGCTATATATTGGGATTGATCTTGGTACGTCAGCGGTAAAACTGTTGTTAATGGATAGTCAGGGGAATATTTGCAATATTGTATCCCGGGAATACCCCTTGTATTTCCCGCATCCCGGCTGGTCGGAACAGAATCCTCAGGACTGGTATGAACAGACCATGGAGGGCATCCGGGAGCTTTTAAAAGACGCAGACAAGAATCAGGTGGCAGGCATCAGCTTTGGAGGACAGATGCATGGACTTGTCATTCTGGACGAGAAGGATCAGGTGATCCGCCCGGCGATTCTATGGAATGACGGCAGAACCACCGAGGAATGTGACTACCTGAACAACGTGATCGGCAAGGATAAGCTGTCGGAGTATACCGCGAATATCTCCTTTACCGGTTTTACCGCACCGAAGATCCTCTGGGTGAAAAAGAATGAGCCGGAGAATTTCGCAAGGATCAAAAAGATCATGCTTCCGAAGGATTACATTGCGTATAGGCTGACCGGTGTACATTGTACGGATGTATCGGATGCTTCCGGTATGCTCTTGTTTGATGTGAAGAATCGCTGCTGGTCAAAGGAAATGTGTGAGATCTGCGGTGTGAGGGAAGAGCAGCTGGCGACCTGTTATGAAAGCTATGAAAAGGTGGGCTGCGTATTGCCTGAGGTGGCAGACGAACTTGGACTTCCGCACAATGTAGTGGTAGCGGCGGGAGCCGGAGACAATGCGGCAGCGGCTGTGGGAACCGGAACCGTTGGGGATAATATGTGTAATATTTCTCTGGGAACCAGTGGAACGATTTTTATCTCTTCTGATCATTTCGGTGTGGATCAGAACAATGCTCTGCATTCTTTTGCACATGCAGACGGTCATTATCATCTTATGGGCTGCATGTTAAGTGCTGCATCCTGCAATAAGTGGTGGATGGATGAGATCATCGGAACGAAGGATTACGCAGCGGAACAGGCACAGATCAGTAAGCTTGGAGAGAATCATGTCTATTTCCTGCCGTACCTCATGGGTGAGCGTTCTCCACATAACGATCCCAATGCCAGAGGTACCTTTATCGGCATGACCATGGACACCTCAAGAGCCGATATGACCCAGGCGGTATTGGAAGGTGTAGCATTTGCCCTGAGAGATTCTCTGGAGGTGGCGAAGTCTCTGGGGATCCATCTGGAACGGACCAAGATCTGCGGCGGCGGAGCGAAGAGCCCGCTGTGGAAGAAGATGATCGCCAACATCCTGAATCTGAAGGTGGATGTGATTGAGAGTGAAGAGGGTCCGGCCATGGGTGGTGCCATGCTGGCAGCGGTAGCCTGCGGCGAATATGCAAGTGTGGAAGAGATCGCAGAGAAGTTTGTGAAAGTCACAGGAACCGTAGAACCGGATCCGGAGCTGACAGCGAAGTATGAAGATCGTTATCAGAAATTCCGCCAGATCTATCCGGCATGCAAACCGCTATTTGAGATTATTAAATAATATCATAGAAAAATCAAACAACGACATAACAAAATGAAACTCGTTATTTTCAGATTGTGCTATAATAGAGAAAGGTTGGTAGAGTAGAATGAAAATTTTGTCGGTAAAGGATCCTGCGTTTCGAAAATACGGCAGAGTGATCACCAACGTGAATTTCACAGAACTGGTGGAGGAGATGAAGAAGACTCCGATTCCCGAGGGAGTGGTATATGAGCCCGGGGTCAACGCACTGGAAGCACTACCTGTGAAAAAAGAACTGGAGACGGTCACCTACGGAGAGATGCCCATACAGATCGGCTATTGTAATGGTCATAATTCCAAATTAAATGCTGTGGAATATCACAGAAGTTCTGAGATCAATGTGGCAGCTACGGATGCCATTCTGCTCCTCGGACAGTTAGCTGATGTGGCAGAGGATTTTACCTATGATACTTCTAAGATGGAAGCATTTTTAGTACCGGCGGGTACCGGTGTGGAAGTCTTCGCTACTTCTCTGCATTATGCTCCCTGCGGCGTAGACGGACAGGGATTTCAGGTGGCAATTGTATTGCCCCAGGGCACCAATTATCCGCTTCAGGGAACCCATCAGAAAGTGGATCATGGCCGCGCTCCCAGTGAGGATGCACTGCTTGCCGCTACGAATAAGTGGTTGATCGGTCATGCGGAGGGCGGACTTTCCGAGGGAAGCTTTATCGGACTGATTGGAGAGAATTTGGATGTCAGCAAATAGTGGGCATGATGTAGCAGGGTTTGAACGCTGGATTTCGCTCTGTGGATGGGCGGAATCTGCGGTAAAATAAATAATAATCTAGAGAAAAAGAAAACGAAAACAGGAGGATTACAAAATGAGTAATTTACCCGAAGTAAAAATTGGCGTTGTGGCTGTCAGCCGTGACTGTTTCCCCGAGAGCCTTTCCGTGAACAGAAGAAAAGCTCTGATGAAGGCTTATACCGAGAAGTACGGCACCGACAGTGTCTATGAGTGTCCCGTATGTATCGTGGAGAGCGAGATCCATATGGTGCAGGCATTGGAAGATATTAAGAAGGCAGGTTGTAATGCACTGTGCGTATATCTGGGCAACTTCGGCCCCGAGATCTCCGAGACCTTACTGGCAAAGCATTTTGACGGTCCTGCCATGTTCATCGCGGCAGCAGAAGAGACCCAGAACGATCTGGTAGGAGGCAGAGGCGATGCTTACTGCGGTATGCTGAATGCCAGTTACAACTTAAAGCTTCGTAATATCAAGGCTTATATCCCTGAGAATCCTGTGGGAACCGCAGCAGAGTGCGCAGATATGCTGCATGAGTTCATTCCCATTGCAAGAGCTATCGTGGGCTTAAGCGATCTGAAGATCATTTCCTTTGGACCCAGACCTCTGAATTTCTTAGCTTGTAACGCACCGATCAAGCAGCTGTACAATCTGGGTGTGGAGATCGAGGAGAACTCCGAGCTGGATCTGTTCGAAGCTTTCAAGAAGCATGACGGAGATGAGAGAATTCCGGCTAAGGTAAAAGAGATGGAAGCAGAGCTGGGCGCAGGCAATCATAAGCCCGAAGTACTGCCTAAGCTGGCTCAGTATGAGCTGACCCTGTTAGACTGGATCGAGGCGCACAAGGGGTATCGTAAGTATGTAGCGATTGCCGGCAAATGCTGGCCTGCATTCCAGACCCAGTTTGGTTTCGTACCCTGCTATGTGAACAGCCGTCTCACCGGTATGGGAATTCCCGTATCCTGTGAGGTAGATATCTACGGCTGCTTAAGTGAGTTCATCGGAACCTGTGTCAGCGCAGATACCGTAACTCTGTTAGATATTAACAATACCGTTCCCAATGATATGTACGAAGAGTCCATCAAGGGTAAATTTAACTATACGCACAATGATACCTTCATGGGCTTCCATTGCGGCAATACCAACTCCAAGAAGCTGACCTCCTGCAACATGAAGTACCAGATGATCATGGCAAGAACCCTTCCCGAAGAAGTTACCCAGGGTACTCTGGAAGGAGATATTCTTCCCGGAGACATCACCTTCTACCGCTTACAGTCTACTGCAGACAATAAGCTCCGCGCTTACATTGCACAGGGTGAAGTCCTTCCCGTTGCGACCAGATCCTTCGGCGGTATCGGTATTTTCGCTATTCCCGAGATGGGACGTTTCTATCGTCACGTACTGATCGAGAAGAACTTCCCTCACCACGGTGCCGTAGCATTCGGACACTTCGGCAAGGCTCTGTACGAAGTATTCAAGTACATTGGCGTACCAGTAGAAGATCTGAATTTCAACCAGCCGAAGGGAATGCTGTATCCGACCGAGAATCCTTTCGCATAAGGGACAATTACATAAATAAATAGACACTGATATATGCAATAAACGCCTCTGCCGGGTTGTTCGGCAGAGGCGTTATATTATGCGGAACGCTTGGCAAAATAGAAAAAATAGTATAACAAAAAATGATAAAATCAGCAAAAAAGATATTGCAATTTGGAAACGCTGCGTATATACTCTCAACGATAGAAATAAAGAGCTATGAAAGCAACCGGAAAACATTGATAAAAACGTAGCTACCAAAACCAGAGAGGATATTACCATGACAAAAGACCTGACAAAAGGCAGCCCCATGAAACTTATCATCAGCTTTGCTGTGCCGTTATTATTCGGATTTTTATTCCAGCAGTTTTATAATCTGGTAGATACCATGATCGTAGGACGGTTTCTTGGTGTGGATGATCTGGCGGCGGTAGGCTCTACCGGATCCATTAACTTCCTGGTCATCGGTTTCTGCATGGGTGTCTGCAACGGATTTGCCATCCCCGTATCTCATAAATTCGGTGCCGGAGATTATGTAGGCATGCGTAAGTATGTGGCGAACTGTGCCTGGCTGGGACTGGTATTTTCCGTGGTTATGACCGTGGTGACGGCAATTCTGTGCCGGAATATTCTGGTCTGGATGAAGACACCGGCGAATATTATTGATGGGGCTTATGATTATATTTTTATTATTTTCATCGGTATCCCTACTGTGTATCTGTATAATATCGTGGCAGGCGTGATCCGTGCTACCGGCGACAGCAAGACTCCGGTGGTATTTTTAGTGCTGTCTTCCATTATTAATATTGTGCTGGATCTGTATTTTATTATCTCCCTGCACATGGGCGTGGCGGGGGCAGCCTGGGCAACGGTGATCTCCCAGGGAGTCTCCGGTGTGGCATGTCTGGTCTATATGGTGAAAAAGTTCGAGATCCTGCGGATCCGCAGGGAAGAATGGAAAGTGGACGGACATATGATGATGGTGCTGTGCGGCATGGGCGTTCCCATGGGATTACAATATTCCATTACCGCCATTGGCAGCGTAATCTTACAGACTGCAGCCAACACCTTAGGTTCTGCGGCAGTTGCGGCCATGACCGCAGGCGGCAAGATCGGTAACTTCTTAGCCTGTCCTTTTGATGCCATGGGTTCCACCATGGCAACCTATGGTGGACAGAATGTGGGCGCCGGTAAACTGGATCGTCTCGGCAAGGGACTGAAAGCCTGTGTAACACTGGGTGTGGGATATTCCGTCATTGCTTTTCTGATCGCCGTATTTTTCGGCGGTCCGCTGGCGCAGCTGTTCGTGGACAGCGGCGAGGCAGAGATCATTGCCAACGTGCGTGCTTTCCTGTTATGGAATACGGCATTCTACATTCCGCTTGCACTGGTGAACATTGTCCGCTTCCTGATCCAGGGCATGGGTTTCCCGAAATTCGCCATTTTAGCGGGTGTCTTCGAAATGATAGCAAGATCATTAGCAGGCTTTGGACTGGTGCCCATCATCGGCTTCACCGGGGTATGCCTGGGCAGCCCCATTGCATGGCTGATGGCAGATGCTTTCCTTATTCCGGCTTATTTCCATGTGAGTAAGGTGCTGCAAAAGAGGATGGTGCCGCAAACGGATGTCCCACAGGCAGTTTGACAACACGACGGTCGTAAGTCACCAGACCGTTGACTTCTTCCTCCACATCGGAGAGCTGCGTGTATACCGCACCGCTCAAGCCCTTTGAGATCAGAGGAAATAACTGTCTGGAAAATAACTGCTTCAGGGCAGCAGCCATTTCTTCCGGGGTGTCGTACTTTTGATATCCATAGACGCGGTTCACACTGGAATGCCCAGCGATATGGCAGGCGTAGCCACCATATTCCGAGATAACGAAAGCCCTTTTTCCATCCAATTTTACCTGTAACGGACGGAAGTAGTTATGAATACTGCGGAAATCCCCGCCTTTCTGGTCAAACCAGCCGCTGGCATGGTCTACCGGACGGGTGGGGTCTTTTTTTGCCACCATTTTCGCGATACGGGCGGCATCGAACTGCCCCCAGCCCTCGTTGAAAGGCACCCACACGGCAATGGAAGGCACATTGTACAGATGATCTATGGTGTCTAAACATTCCTGCTCCCAGCTTTTCCGGCCTTCCTCGGAGCTACGGGAGAACAGTTCGTAATGATTGTCCTTCGTGTGGGCGGACATGTGGGGGAACAATGTTGGCATATAACACACCCAGGGCATATGATAGGTAGAGCCACCGCTGACCATATCCTGCCATACGATCATTCCCAGACGATCGCAGTGGTAATACCAGCGCAGAGACTCGATCTTGATATGTTTCCGGAGCATGTTGAATCCCAGGCCTTTTGCAAGGTTAATATCATAGACAAAGGCCTCATCGCAGGGAGCGGTCATCAGTCCGTCGGACCAGTAGCCCTGATCCAGGATCCCATGGAGAAAATAGGGCTTGTGATTCAGGCAGAAGCGGGGGATACCCTTAGAATCTCGCTCTACGGAGTAGCAGCGCATGGCAAAATACCCTTCCACGGTATCACCATCGGCAGTCAGAGTAAAGGGATACAGCCAGGGGTGTTCCGGACTCCAGGGCTTGAAATTCACAGGCTCCGGTGCATCAGCGGGATCTGCTGCGGAATAGGTGACGCTGGCGGGAAAAGAAAGTACTACCGTGGTATGCGTGAGCCCAAAGGAATCCTGTTGCTCAGAAATTTTACGTACACGCATCCGCGTGAGTGAACCGGTATTTTCCTGCGCGAGGGTTCCGTCGCAGGAGGGGGTACTTACCCGGAATTCCAGATGGTTGAACGGCTTCGGAGAACACAGAACGAAGGTTACGGAAGCCTTGTTGTACTCCGGAGTGATCTTATAATTGATCACATAGTTTTCCGGAACCCATTCGTACCAGACACTCTGCCAGATGCCGCTCTGGGCAGTGTAGAACATGCCGCCGCGGTTCAGGGTCTGCTTTCCCCTGGTGGCGTAACCGGTGTCGGTCAGATCCCGGACTTTTACGTAGAGGGATACAGGATCCTCATTTACATACTCCGTGATGTCTAAGGAAAAAGGAAGGTAGCCGCCACTGTGGATGCCAAGCTGCTTTGTGCCGAGGAAAACGGTTGCCTCCTGATCTACCGCGTCAAAATGCAGAATGCAGTGCATGTTTTCCTCTTTTTGGGAAAGCTCTTCCGTGGAAAAAGAAAGTTCCCGGTGGTACCACAGGTATTCTTCAGGCTCCAGCCGTCTGTTTACTCTGGAAAGCAGGGCTTCCGGAGAAAAAGGAACCCGGATGATACCCTGAGCGGTAAAATGTGCAGGATCCTCCGAAGCCTTACTTCCATCCGCGGGCACAAAGGCATATTCCCAAAGACCGTTCAGCATATGATAATCTGTACGTCTCATCTGTGGCCGGGGATATCCGGACAGGATATCATCATAAGAACCGGATCGCATCAGCAATTCCCCCCAGGGAGTATAGAGGGGATGCAGGGTATCCTCCGGGTGTGCCTGATTCAGATTCGCAGCAGCATCTTTTAAGTTCATGCGAAAACCTTCTTTCCTAAAATAGATTATTTATAGTATACTACATTTGGAAGCATAGCACATGAAAAATGATACGATTCTTTGAGAAAAAAGTTTAGATAAGCCATCCAGAGAATTAATTCTGAAAATATGAGGTAGTACAGATGAATATATTGACTGTTGACAATATTACCAAAAGTTATGGAGTACGCAAGATTTTTGACGGAGCCTCCTTTTTCCTACAGGAAGGGGAAAAGGCCGGAATCATTGGTATTAACGGAACCGGCAAATCTACACTATTAAAAATAATTGCCGGGCTGGAAGAGACCGATGACGGTACCGTGATCAAGGCAAATCACTGTCTGGTGCGTTATCTGCCGCAGAATCCGGAGTTTGCACCGGAAGAGACCGTACTGGAAGCGGTGCTGCGGGGCAACCGCGTGGAGGAAAACGCAGGAACCATCGAGGCGGATGCCAAAAGCATGCTGACAAAACTGGGTGTTACGGAATTTGACCAGCCCTGCGGGCAGTTGTCCGGCGGACAGCGCAAGCGTCTGGCACTGGTATCGGTACTGTTGTCCCCGGCGGAGATCCTGTTATTGGACGAGCCTACCAACCATCTGGACAATTCCATGTCCGACTGGCTGGAGGAGCAGCTGCGCCGCAGAAAAGGTGCCATGATCATGGTCACGCACGACCGGTATTTCCTGGACAGCGTCACTGACCGGATCCTGGAGCTGGACAAGGGGAAGATCTATTCTTATGATGCCAACTATTCCGGCTATCTGGAACTGAAAATGCAGCGGGAAGAGATGGCGCAGGCCAGTGAGAAAAAGCGTCTGAACATTTTACGGAATGAGCTTGCCTGGGTGCAGCGCGGTGCCAGAGCCCGCTCCACGAAGCAGAAGGCGAGATTACAGCGTTTTGAGGAACTGAAAAATGTGAAAGGTCCTGTGACGGACGGTAAGGTAGAGCTGGCTCCCGCAGCATCAAGACTGGGACGGACCACCGTGGAGATCGAGAATGTGTCCAAGAGTTATGGGGATAAAGTCCTGATCCGCGATTTTACTTATCTGTTCGGCAAGGATGACCGGGTGGGATTCATCGGACCCAACGGAAGCGGCAAGACTACGTTAATGAAAATGATCCTGGGTGAAGTGGCTCCGGACAGCGGACACATCGAGATCGGACAGACCGTGAAGCTGGGATATTATGCCCAGGAGATCGACGACACCATGATGCATCCGGAGCAGAGAGTCATTGATTACATCCGGGATGTGGCAGAATATATCATCACGGAGGATGGGCAGATCACGGCAGCGAGAATGCTGGAGAGGTTTCTTTTTTCCGGGGAAGATCAGTATGGACAGCTGGGAAAACTGTCCGGTGGAGAGCGGCGCAGACTGCAGTTATGCAAAGTCCTGATGGGGGCACCGAATGTTTTGATCCTGGATGAGCCGACTAACGATCTGGACATTGCCACCCTGCAGGTACTGGAGGATTATCTGGACACGTTCCCAGGCATCGTCATCGTCGTGTCCCATGACCGGTATTTTCTGGATCGTGTGGTCCGCAGGATCTTTGCCCTGGAGGATACCCGCATGGTGCAGTATGAGGGTGGTTACACAGATTATGCCAATAGGAAAGCTGCGGAGGGGAACACAGAGAGCACAGGAACGGCGGCAGCATCCCAGCCGAAGAACGCCGATGAGGAAACTACTTCTAAAAACTGGAAAAACGGACAGAAACGCAAATTAAAATTCACCTACCAGGAACAGAAAGACTATGAATCCATTGAAGGCGAAATGGCGGCATTAGAGGATAAAATTGCAACTTTGGAAGCAGATTTTTCAAAATATGCCAGTGATTTCGTGAAACTCAATGAATTAACACAGGAAAAAGAGGCTGCGGAACAGCAGCTGGAAGAAAAGATGGAACGCTGGATGTACTTGGAAGACCTGGCGGCGAGAATCGAACGGGGAGAAGAAAACTGACAATCCGAAGTCCGGAATGTCAGTCTTCTGCATCGTCAGTAGCTGCCGCAACTGCGGATACCACGGAGGATACTACGGCGATCACTACTGCCAAAAGGATGATCAAAAGTCCGCCGGCTAAAAGTAAAAACATAAAGTACGCTCCTCTCTGAAATAACTTTACAGACACCCATATTATATCATTTTTCCTAAAAAAAACAATAAAAATCGGCATATAGTAGAAAAAATCACCAAAATGAAGTATAATAAAAGCATTCATCGGGACTGATTTATGTTTTGAGGAGGGTGCCTATGACGTATCAGAAAGCAAAAGAGGAAATCATTGAATCTTCTCCGCAGAAAACAGATGCCGGAAAAGAAGAATTATATCTGTATTCTCTTAGAAAAATGGCGGAAGAAAATGTAGAAAATAACAGAACAGGGCTGACAAATCTGCATAATATCAATTCTTTTTTCTATCTGTGCGGTGAAATGATCAAGCAGCAGCCGGATAAAAAATACGGTGTCATAATTATGGATATTGTACAGTTTAAGGCTGTGAATGAGTTCTGCGGCAGAGACGAAGGAGACAGATTGCTAAGATTTATTGCGTCCTGCTTTGACTGGTATGAGAATAACAGGCCGGATAGCTATGCCTGCCATATCAGAGCAGATATCTTTTGCTTATGCACAAGCTATGAGGAAGTAGAGGAACTGGAAATTATTGTGCGGGAGATCAGAAAAAAGATAACTGACTTTCCGTTCGCTTACCGTGTACAACCATCCTTTGGAATCGGAATCTCACCGGAGAGAGCCCCTGCCATCAGCTATCTGAAAGATTGCGCCACGATGGCTATGAACAGTATCAAAGGCAAAGTATATCGGACATATGCAGTATTTGACGAAAAAATGCGTAGTCAGAAGATGCGAGAACGCCAGGTGGAAAATGATATCGTGTCCGCACTGGAGAACGGAGAACTACAGCTGTATGTGCAGCCCAAGGTCGATATGAGGGACGGAAGAGTGATCGGAGGCGAGGCGCTTGTGCGCTGGAAGCATCCGGAAAAGGGGCTGGTGCCACCGAGAGAGTTCATTCCCGTACTGGAGAAAAACGGATTTATCATCAATGTAGATGAATATATCTGGGAGAAGGTGTTTGCTTATCTGGGAAAATTGCACCGGGAAGACCGGATGCTTGTCCCCGTTTCCATCAATGTATCGCGATTACATGCCTATGATGAAAAAATGGCAGAGACACTGATCCGTCTCAGGGAGGAATATGATGTTCCGCCGGAGTATGTTCCGTTGGAACTGACAGAGAGCGCCTTCCTGGAGGACGAGGCAGGTATGTATCGCCGCATGGAAAGCCTGCGGGAGCGGGGCTTCCTGGTGTCCATGGATGATTTCGGAACCGGTTATTCGACTATGAATATGCTGAAGAACCAGACACTGGATGAGATCAAGATCGACAGAGAGTTTATCCGGGATCTGGAAAAGGATAAGAGCCAGATCATTATCCGCAATACCATTGCCATGCTGCAGCAGCTGGGAGTACATATCGTGATTGAGGGAGTGGAAACAGAGGAACAGAAGAGCTTCCTTTTGGGATGCGGTTGTACAGATGCACAAGGCTTTCTGTTTCACCGTCCTATGCCGGTGGAGGCGTTTGATGCATTGCTGTTGCAACAGGAATGTGAGTATGATAGGACAAAATAGACAAAGACAAAATATACAAGGTGCGAGACCGCAGTCTGACTGGATTTTCAGTGAAAAATCCCCGGACTGCGGTTTTTGTTTGGGCACTATTCCGAAAATCAGGAAATAGTTTTGAAAGCGTTGACATATCATGGCAGAAGGAGTAATCTGCATATTACCCGACGGGACAGTCAGAGCGTCGGCATCTTTTATCCGGTCATGTTCGACCACACATCACATTACAGAAGAAGTAATAACAGGGAACGGCTACAACAAAATATGCGATTGGAGGAAAAATGGAAGAGGATTTACAGCGATTAGTAGAGGATTTCCTTACGCAAAAGCAGATTCTTTTGGTGCAGGTGAAAAAAGGAATTCTGAGTAAGGAACAATTTTTACGGGAAGTTTTGAAACACATAGAGCAGAATTATCATTTACCGGTGGAAAAACAGGCGGATCTTTTAAAAGAATTCGAGCAATATGTGTTCGGCTATTCCAGATTGTCACCGCTCATGGATGATGGGAGTATTTCGGATATCCGTGTAGTCAGCCATGACTGCATTCGGATCAAGAGAGAGGGGAAACGTATGGATGCAGGCATTGCCTTTGCTTCCGAGAAGGAATATCGACAGTTTATTGATTATATAGCGACCAGAAATCAGGTGAATATTTCGAATCTGAATGCGATTCAGCGATTTACGGATACGGAAAGTCATCCGGATTTTATATTTCGTTTTACACTGTCCATGCCGATCGTGAATACATACAGCGAACCTTATCTCTGTATTCGTAAAGTTCCGAAGAATTTTCCGATGATGGCGCAACTGGTGGAGAAGAACATGATGGACAGGGCAACGGCGGAACTGCTGGTGCAAAGGTTCCGGCAGGGGTCCACACTGATCTGCGGAGGCAATTCCTCCGGGAAAACGACACTGCTGAATGCACTTAAAGAGACTTTGCCGGATGATATGGCGATACTGGTGGCCCAACAGGCGGATGAACTGACGACACTTTTCCATCCGGATATGATGTTTCTACATTCCCTGCCGGGTGCTTCGGAGAGTTCAGTGAATTATGATCTGAAGCATATCAGCATTGCCGGTCTTACCATGGATGTGGATTTTTTCATTATCGGAGAAGTGAAGGGCGGAGAGGCACTGTATCTTCTGAATGCAGCTTATACGGGACAGATCTGTGCCGCTACAGTGCATGCGCCGTCCGCTGACAGAGCTCCGGAGAAAATAGTGGATTATGCAATGTATGACAGTAGATACTCACGCAATGAGTTGATGAAAATGATGGACTGCTTTCAGACACTGATCTTCATGGAACATTACAGGGTCAAGGAAATATTTGCCTGCCTGGGCTGGAACGCAGAGAAAGAGAATCTGGAATATGAGAGGTTGTTTTGATCATTACACAGGAGGAACTTATGATCATATACGTATGGATTGTCTGTTTATTATTTATGGGCTTTTTGCTTCTGTTTGGCCGGATGAGGTGGCTGGAGAAGCTATGGGAGCTGTTGCACCGGACCAGGGAAGGAATGGATCGTGCGTCACAACTGAGAGCAGTAGAGAACCGGCACCGTCTGATGGAATTTCAACAAAAAAATAATGTCTGGTACAGGATAGAAGAGGTTTTACGGTACAGCGGATTGCGCAGAAGAATGCCCCATTTTACAGCAGAAAAATGGGTTGCCGGAAATGTACTGCTGATTGCGGCTGTCTTCGGAGGGACACAGGTGCTTGGGTGCAAAATGATAACTTCACTTTTGTATCTGATGATCACAATGGCTGTCGAGATGATTCTCCTGAACACCTTTCGTTTCTTGGAATACCGGTCGGTAAATGACAATATTTTAAAGTGCCTGAATTTCCTGGGAAATTACAGCCTGACTGCCGGGGAGATCACCGGTGTCCTGGGGCAGGTGAGTAAATATATGGAAGAGCCACTGAAAGGAGTGATGGAGGAATGCGCCTATGAGGCGCAGATGACGGGAAATTCCTCCACGGCACTGCTGGCAATGGCGGAAAAGGTGGAACATCCGAAGTTCAAAGAACTTGCCAGAAATCTGGAGATCAGTATACGTTACATGGCAGATCTGACAACACTGGTAGACAGTAGCAGACGTTCTGTGCGGGAATATCTTAGGACAGAGGAGGAACGAAAAGGAATGCTGAGGGAAGCAGCGATCAATATGGGACTGCTGGCAGCAATGTCGGTATTCGCTCTGATGACAGTGGATCGTCTGATCGATGTATCTGTCTGGAAGATCGTAACAGATACGTTACCCGGACACCTGGCATTGGGAATCTATGGGATCATATTTGGATTGTTCCTGCGCAAGGTATATGGGTTTCGAAGATAAACACAAATGTTGTGTAGATACCAAAATGTGAGGAGAATGAGAGAATGTACTGGAAAACTATTTGGATACCGCAGATATTGGGAGCTGTCTTCGGCGGAGTGTTTGTTTTTCGTCTGGGAAGGAGCAAAACACCGGAAATCCTGCTGCACACCATGGAAGAATTTACGGGAATGATACGGGAAAGCAAAGGCTATACCGGCTGGGCGGAAAAGACAGAGAGAAAATTGATCCGTAACGGAGCAAAATATCATTTTGGAAAAACGATTACTCCCATGAAGTACTTAACAGGTAGAATCGTGTTGGCTTTTTTGGGGGCGATCAGTCTGTTGAAACTCGGATGCGGATACGCTGTTTTGGCAGCAACGGTGCTGTATTTTCTGCCGGAACTGCTGTTGATATATATGAATGAGAGGGATAATCGCAATATGTTGATGGAGATCAAGCTGATCTATCAGGCATTGGAGGTACAGATCCGTGCCGGTATTTATGTCGCGGATGCTCTGACGGAATGTTGTCAGAGTGTGAAAGGATGGCGCCTGCAACAGGCCCTGATAGAACTGGCGGGGGATCTTGTAATGCAGTCTGATCTTATGACGGCTTTGTCAGCTTTTCAGGGAAAGTTTGATAACCGGCAAATTGATGCATTGTGTATCACACTGATCCAGGCGGGGGAATCCGGACAAGCTGTGGAACTCCTGGGAGATATGGGAGAACAGCTGAAGGATATGGAGATAACAGTCCTAAATCATCAGAAAAATGCACTGGACCGCAGCATTACATTTTACCAGTTGGGGATGCTGGGCGCGACCTTGGGAGTGATTTTGTATGCCTGTGTGGGATATATGTTCCGTGCGGCAGTGAAATTCTAAACAGCCGGCCAATGAAAAAACAAAAATACAAAATATAAAAATATTAAAATACGAAAGGAACGAAATAAAATGAAAGAGAAAAAACACGGAAATTGGGAAAAGATTGTGAGCGGAATTAAAAAACATGCCTTAAGCAGAGAACCGGGAATCGATGGGATTCTGGTGACAGTCGGACTATGCATTATTGCATTGTTGCTGTGTGTGGTCATGAAAGACAGTCTTACAACGTTTATACAGACGATCGTGACGGCAATGCAGACAAAAGCGGCAGATATTCTCACCGGTGTATAAGGCAGGAGAGTGTATGACAGGACGAAAAAAAGAAGCCGGAAACGTAGGAGAAATACTGACAATGGGACTGTGCATCCTGGCACTCACCGCGGTAATGATAAGTTATATGGAAAATGTACAGTTGATTGCCAAAAAGGCGGAAGTGGGCCAGCTGGCACGATGTTATCTGCTCAAGATGGAAACGGTCGGCTATCTGGCGGCTCAGGATCAGACGCAGTTGACCGCAGAACTGGAGAAGCTGGGGATGACAGGGATTGATTATGAGGGAAGTACATTAAATCCGGCGGGATACGGAAATGACGTTGTATTGCAGATTCATGGCCGGCTGGGGGAAACTTATGAAATTTATGAAAAAAGAGTATCTACAGCGAAAAACTAGAGAACGGGGGCAGGCTTCCTGGGTGCCTGGACTGTTCCTGATACTGTTTTTGGCAATACTGCTATGTATGCAGCTGCAGGTTGCTTTGTACAGAGAATCTGCCATGTATATGGAAGATGCCCTGGCATTGTCAAATCTGGCCTCGGCTGTCATCGATATAGAAGAATACGGAATTACGCAAAAAGTACTCATAACAGATCCCGAACAGGCATATGAGAGATACTGTCATGCACTGAGAGAAAATCTTGGACTGGATAATAGTTTTACAGCACAGAACCGGAGAATGATCTCGGGACAGGTGGAAATACAGAATTACACAATCTACAATGTTACGTCCGATCTGGTAGAAATCTGGCAGAGAGATCGGGATGGAACGGTATCTGTATGGAGTGGAAATGTCGGAAATGTTCATGCACCGAACGGTCAGATGATTGAAGAAACCGGTGTGTACAGTGAGATCGCTTATCCTGTGGAAGGATTTCTGGGGACACGCGTGATGGCTCATAAGGGAAAACTGGTAGATGTTATAAGAAATGACAACAGGGAGAAGAAAAATGAAATTACAGAAAATAAAGTTACGGGAAATGAGTAAAAACACAAAAAATAAAATATGGAATGGAAGTATTCTGGCGGCATTCATAGCGGCGGCAGCAGTATTTATCATAATGCTTCAGGCAGAAAAAAAGGTTCTGGCAGAGTATGAGAAAATCACAGTCTGTGTAACGATCGACGATCTCCCGAAGGGAGAAAGCATCACGGAAGACAACATCCTGAATTATGTACAGACGGTAGAGATCGACCGCAAGATCGTACCGGACACGGCAATAAAGAATATGGATGAAATCACAGGCAGAATAGCGGTACACCGGATTGAAAAAGGCAGTGTTGTGACCCGGGGAATGCTGGAAAGTGAAGAACAGATCACCGGAGAGATGGAAGAAGCTGTAATTGCCGGATTTCGTGCGGAAGATCTGTATCAGGCAGTGGGAGGAGTCCTGCGAGCGGGAGACAGGATTCATATTTATTGTATTGATAAAGAAGAAACAGCCAAAGAAAAGCCGGTTTGGAAGAATTTGTTCGTGCAGCAGGTTTTCGACCAAAACGGAAATGCGATAGACAGTGGAGATACAACGACTCCTGCGCAGAGGATCAATGTTTACATGGACAACGGTAAAGTAGGTGATTTTTACAGAAATCTGGCAAAAGGATCGCTCAGAGTCGTTAAGGTCTGCGATTGACAGTGCCCCGGGATACACCAGGAAGGAGAAGCGGCATGACGGAGAAAATACGCTGTGCATTGTACAGCATCATGGGAATTGCACTGGGAATTGTGCTGTTGCTTCCGGGCGGGCATGTACAGGCCTCCGAAAAAAAGACGATTTACAACAGCAGTTATGTATCATTCAGCCCGGACGGGAAAGCATGGACAACCTGTGCTGGGGACCGGAACTATAAATGGTATGACGAAAACGAAACAACGACAGTGTATACCGGAATCAAATCTTCCCTGGAAACGTTACGGGAAGGAGAGCATTATTACAAATCCAGCCGAAGTGGGGAAGTACCCATAGGGGCGTGGAAGGTCACCTGGCGCAGGGCACAATGCATTCACAATGCATATGGGAAGAAACCCGGATGGCATGGTATTTCGTTTGGCATGAAAAAATGTCATAGGTATTATTATTCCGGCTGGAAGCCGTTGTGTGCGGATTGCGGAGAACCGATAGAATGGTGGAATATTTATATGAGCAGGGAAGCGGCGGAGACGATACAGTATATGGATCTGGGCAGCGAAGAAAACCCTGTGACCTATTATTATTTGTGCCCGTTTTGTAGTAATCTGGAACAGGGAGTTACATTTTCACCACACCGATGTAAGACGATCTCAAACAATCAGTATAGGATTACCTATGATGCAAATGCTGAGTCCTGCCATGGGTTTATGGAAGAAAGCTATCATATGTATGATAATGCTGTACTTTATGAGGGAAAAGAAGTAACGCCGGTCACACATCTTGTGGTAAATAATTATTCCCGGACCGGATATGTGTTCACCGGATGGAATAGCAAACCGGACGGAAGCGGTATCTCTTATGGGGACCGTGCAGAAATATACAATCTGTCTACGGCTGATTACAAAGACAGGACCACGTGGACGGAGGAAGACAACGGCACGGTGATTCTCTACGCACAATGGCGTCCCTGTAAAAGTACTTTGAAGGTAGACGCAGCAGGAGGAAGCTATAACGGAAAAAGTGTTTTTTCGGTTACCGGGGAGTATCAAAAAAAATATGCATTGCAGGAAGCACATATAGAACCACCGGAAGGCTGTCTTATAAAGTTTGAGACCAACGGAGGTACGCCGGTGTCACCTGTCAGGGCGACTAATCATTTCGAAGAATGGATGAGGATCCTGCCATTCCGGGGACAGATAGACGGGGCTAGTTATATATTTCCCGCTGCAGACGGACATACGGATACGGTAAAAGCAGTATATCAGCCGGATCCGGTCACATTGCCGGCCACATCCAGAGAGGGCTGGTCGTTCGGCGGATGGTATTATGATACAAAGTTTACGCAGCCGGCGGGCGCTCCGGGGGACAGGATCATCCCCTCCGCCTCACTGACATTGTATGCTCATTGGGTGACATTGCAGCTACAATCGACGGACAATTACAGAGCCAACGAGGGAAAAGGGGCGGTAGATCTGACATGGTCGCAGGCAGATCAAAAAGACAAATCGTATCTTCTGTTTCAGAAACGGGAGAATGGTGCCTGGACCAGAGTGAATACGGCAGACGATATCTGTAATGTAGCGGAGGTGAACAAAAAGGAGGAATATACAGGAAAAGAAAAAACATTTCTTATTCCGTATACAGGTCTCTATTCGATAACGGCAAAAGGGGCCCAGGGACAAAATTATGAGTCAAACAGTGGAGGATACGGAGGGAGCGTTACGGGTACGTTCTGGCTGCAACAGGGAGAGAAGCTTACCTGTTTTGTAGGCGGTCAGGATGGCGTGAACGGAGGTGGCAGCGCCACAGATTACGGAAACGGAGGTGGGAAGACAAGCGTTGTGTCGGACCGCAAAGGGATTCTGCTGATCGCCGGGGGAGGCGGTGGTGCATCTCCTGCCGGAAACGGAGGTGCCGGAGGAAGTATGGCGGGAGTGACAGAAAACAGTGACGGACAGGATGGAATGGCTGGTGGCGGTGCCGGATACCTGGGAGGAAGTGCCGGGGAGAGAATCGTTCATCACCATACGAACGGATGCTATCGGGATGCTTCTTATACGCCGGCTTTCGGAAATTGGCAGCATTTTGTGTATGCTAACGATTCCTACAGTAATACATATACCGCCACCAGTGTCGGAGGGCATACGAAGGATGATGACAACACTTACCATGTTATCAGAGCAGGCTGGTCCCGGCCTCATTGGGCCGCAGATGGATGGAATACCAGCGGATATCAGGGGATTGATACCAGAGGAAATACAAAATTAAATGTATCTGTATATGCTGACAGTTGGGGGAATGGGTGCAGATTTTCGCTGAACAGATCAGAATATTGTATTTTGAATCAGGCGGGAAGAATCATTCTATCCGGAACCTTCCGGGATGCAGTGTATGCTTTGAGTGAAACACCAAGCTCTACGTGGCAGAATGAGGATGGCTCCTGGGGTGGAGCTCCGGGCACAAGTAAATTTTCAGGAACATTTCACTTTAACTTGCCGGAGGGAACTACAAAAGTATATTTGCACTTTAAGTTTTATCACGATTGCAGCAATGCCTGGTTTTCATCATCTCTTACCGGATTGAATTTCACCGGCGGAATGACATCGATTTGTGGATATACGGAAGGCCAGGTGTTGTCGTCTAAACCGGCCTATGGAGGAAGTAACTATGTGAATGAGGATTGTGTACAAATATTTGAAAGCATGAGTGGTAATAACAGAGGCGACGGAAGTGTGGAGATTCGATCCCAAATGGTAGGATATCAGGAAACATCACATTTAAACGGTATTGTGGCAACAGATTGTGCACTGCCGGATAAAATACCGGCAGAAGCGATTTATGAGGCAATAGATGAAAAAAGCGTACGTGTTACCTGGCAGGTGCCGAAGGACAATGGAACGGTATATTATCACAAGGCAGAATCATATCTGACCGGAAGTACAGTACGGCTTTGTGAATCGAATATTACACAAAACAGATTGACCAGTGGGATTGCAGGATATTATCTGGTTATAGATGACGCAAAAGATACGAATGTAACGAAAGTTAACGGACATTTCAACACAGAACCGCATACAAATGTGACAGCTGACAAAATCACGAAGTATCTCCATGTGGCAGCAGTAGATGTTGCCGGAAATATAGGAGCTACAACACATTTCACCATCAAAGAAACAGAGGTGCCATGGAAGGTTTATACCGGCCAGCTGATTCCGGAAGGAGAAGACGGAAATGTAGCTCCGTCATCGGAAGAAAGGTGCTGGTATGTACGCGCTGACGGAAGAACTCCGATCACATTAAAGCATCAGGCATATCTGAAAGGGGTGGCCTCTTTGCAATATCAGCTGAATGAGACAATTTATGAGACAAGGACACAAGAAGGGACAATAGCCCGGAATATTATCCGTACGCCTTTGTCAGATACAGCTGCGGAAACTGTCCGCACAGATGCTGAAGGTTTAATTTATGCTACGGAAGGAACCACAGTATTACAGCAATATCCGTATTCATTTACTGTTCGCTCAGATTCAGGTAAAAGTCTTACCGGTGTACAAAAATTTACGATCACAGGGGACCGGTCCGGACAGAGGATACAAGTAATTCCCATTGCAGAGGCCGATTCCGTTGCAGGTAAAATCTATTCGCTTCATGAACTGGATGAAAAAAATAAGATTACTCTGATCGCGGATGGAGAGCCGCCGGTGATATATGGAATGGAAATGCTGGAGAACAGGGAACTGATCGACAGGCGGGACGGAAAGGTGAATGTAACAATAACGGCTAGTGATGCTGTCAGTGGAGTGAAGGAGTTTTATGTGAATATACAAAATACAGACAATACTGTAAGTAAAACATATCATCCGGATGCAGATGGCAGTATACGGATGGAAATCACAGAAGATGATGCTCTGTTCAGCGGAGACTTTACTGTGTTTGCATATGCATGCGATCAGGTGGGAAATGAAACGGAAATATCCGAAGGAACGACGGAATTCGGATTGGAGGCTGACATTATCAGAATACGGGAGCCACAGGATGCAGCCTTCCGTTGCGGTGAGAGCGGTATCTTGACTTTTACGGTCTGGGGATATGCGGATCGTGTGGAAGTGATCTTCCCCAAAGAAATGACAGATCTGTGCCCGGAGCTGAATCGTATTTTTGACTATAGGGACAAGCCGGGATATCGTATTACAGAACAGTTACAGTTTATGGTGCCTTTGTATACTCCTGAAAACGAGAATTTTGAAGTTACGGTGAAGGCATATAAGGGAGATAAAAAGCTTGAGGACCATCCCGGAATCAGCGTGATCGGAGTAAAAGGCAGTGTATTGGAGGACCTGCGGACCAGACTGAGGTGATGACATGGGGAAAATAGTACTTGCGACGATCATCATTTCAGGCAGTGCAAAGTGGCTGCTGAATGTTGACGGGAATAAAGAAAAATGGTACGGAAGTGACAGGATTTTCATGTATGTCATGACTGTGTTCGGTGCGATGACCGTAAACTATTCGGAGCAATGCGCAGAATATGGGTGGGCTGTAAGGAATCTCAGACTGCTGGCCGGCTGTCTGCTGGCCGGAGGCCTTCTGAGTGCGGCATACATGGATCGTAGAAATTGCTGGGTGTATAATTATGTATGGTGGTGGTGCCTCCCGTGGGCCGGAATCCTGGGACTGACGGCGGGTGGAGGATTTCATGGTATCGTCGCTGTACTGGTGTTTGTCATGCTGCAGCAGGTTCTCTTCAGCAGAATGTACGGAAAAGCGGATTGTCATGCATTTTCGGTCTGTGCTTTGGCGGAGTGCGGAAATGCAGTCGGAATGGTGGGGTTTCTACTGCAGATGTTCCTCTCAGTCGTGTTATTGACAATCGTGCAGCTGTTTCGGGGAAATGTCACTCCAAGAGGCAGACTGCGCGAACCACAGCCGTTTATTCCTTATATTATCACAGCATTTTTTTCCGTAACGTTCCTCGAAAGTGTTTTTAGAACAACGTATATTTATGCATAAACAGTTGCGCATCTTTTTAAAAAGTGCTATAGTAACTAAAGTTTAGAAACCATAGTGGTTTCCAAAACACAGACAGGAGGAAAATATTATGAAAAAAGCAATCGCAATGTTACTTGCAACTGTAATGTGCACAGCAATGCTGACAGGCTGTGGTTCTGATTCCGCAACCAATGAGAGTTCTCAGGCTGCTGAAAGCAGTGTGGCAGAGACTGCTGTCGCAACAACGGAAGCTGCTGCAACAACGGAAGCAGCCGATAAGACAGAGGGCGGCGTACTGGTATTCGGTACAAATGCTGAGTTCCCTCCCTTTGAGTATGTTGGTGATGACGGAGAACCCGATGGATTTGATGTCGCTCTGATCAAGGCAGTAGGCGAGAAGCTGGGTATGGAAGTTCAGGTAGAGAACATGGAGTTCGATTCTCTGGTAAGCTCTATCGGCAACAGAATTGACGGTGCCATTGCCGGTATGACCATAACGGACGAGCGTAAGGAGCAGGTGGATTTCTCCAATCCTTATTACGAGGCTGTACAGTATGTGATCGTTGCAGCAGATTCCGATATTGCAACCGCTGATGACCTGAAGAACAAGACCATCGGCAGTCAGCTTGGTACCACCGGAATGTTCCTTTCCGAGGACATTGAAGGAGCTACCGCACAGACCTATAATAGAGCTATCGATGCTGTCAACGATCTGGTAAATGGCAGAGTAGATGCTGTTATTATCGACAAAAACCCTGCAGAAGTATTCAACACCAAGTTCGAAGGCAAGGTTAAGATCATCGATGGCGCAGAGTTCGGATTCGAGACCGAGGAATATGCGATCGCACTTCCCAAGGGAAGCGAACTGGTAGATCAGATCAATCAGGCACTGGAAGACCTTAAGGCAGACGGTACCTTTGATGCTCTGGTAGCTCAGTACATCGGAGAGTAATTTTTATACAAAATATACACGAAAAAGAAGAGAATGGCTTGTGCCATTCTCTTCTTTTTGCTATATTAAGGTAGGTAATGGAAATTTATACATTTACAAGAAAGGCATAGGAAATAACATGCAAAATATCTGGCAACATATTTATGCAGCCTTCATTGAAGCTGACAGATGGAAGCTTTATCTGAAAGGACTGGGAGTAACCTTAGAGGTTTCTTTTTTTGCGGCACTGCTTGGTATCCTGATTGGAACGATTGCAGCATTTTTAAAATTGTCTACGAGAAAAAACGGTTCGAAGACGATAGCATCCCGTATTGCGAGCGCCTATATTGATATTATCCGTGGTACGCCTACCACGGTCCAATTGCTGATCATGTGGTCCGGTATTCTGGCTACCTGCAAAAACAGTGTTCTGATCGCCAGCCTGACGTTCGGTATTAATTCCGGAGCATACGTGGCAGAGATCGTCCGGGCGGGAATTCTGGCGGTGGATAAGGGACAGATGGAAGCGGGAAGATCTCTGGGATTGAATAAATTCCAGACCATGCGTTATATCATTATTCCTCAGGCATTCAAGAGCATTCTGCCTCCGCTGGGCAACGAATTTATCGTGTTGATCAAGGAGACATCTATTGTGGGTTATGTAGGAATGAGCGATCTTACCCGTGTGGCCAATCAGATGACTTCCAAGCTGTTCGATGTATTTACACCGCTGCTTGGTATTGCCTTCATCTATTTTGTATTGACCAAGGTATTGTCCATCCTGCTTGCAAAACTGGAAAGGAGACTGCGTAAGAGTGATAATCGTTAAAGATCTGCATAAAAGCTTTGAAGATAATCAGGTGTTAAAAGGGGTAAGTTATCATATTCATCCCGGTGAAAAAATCGTAGTAGTGGGCCCCTCCGGATCCGGCAAAAGTACATTTTTACGTTGCCTGAACCTGCTGGAGAGACCTACCAGTGGTGAAATCTGGTTCGACGGACAGAATATCACAGACCCCAAGATTGACATTAATAAAGTCCGTCAGCATATGGGAATGGTGTTCCAGCATTTTAATCTGTTCAATAACCTTACGATCATGAATAATATTACGCTGGCGCCTGTGAAGTTAAAACTGATGGGCGAAGAAGAAGCAAAGGAAAATGCTCTGAAACTGTTAAAACGTGTAGGACTGGAGGAAAAAGCAGATGCTTATCCCGCATCCCTCAGCGGAGGACAGAAACAGAGAATCGCCATTGTAAGATCTCTTGCCATGAATCCAAGAGTAATGCTATTCGATGAACCGACTTCCGCACTGGATCCGGAGATGGTCGGAGAAGTTCTGGAAGTTATGAAGGAACTGGCGGAGAGCGGTATGACAATGGTGGTCGTAACGCACGAAATGGGATTTGCCAGAGAAGTAGGTACAAAAGTGCTTTTCATGGATGGCGGAAATATTGTGGAAGAGAATACTCCTCAGGAATTTTTCACCAATCCGCAGAGTCCCAGATTACAGGAATTTTTATCTAAGGTATTATAAGATGTTATAAAGGAACGGTGAATGCAGATGGTCACAATTTCTTTATGCATGATCGTGAAAAATGAAGAACGGATCCTGGCAAGATGTCTGGACAGCGTAAAAGATCTGGTGGATGAGATCGTCATCGTGGATACAGGCTCTGCGGATGCGACCAGACGGATCGCACAGACATACACGGATCGGGTTTATGATTTTACATGGATCGATGATTTCAGTGCAGCGAGGAATTTTGCTTTTTCCAAGGCAACTTGTGAGTATATTTATTCCGCAGATGCGGATGAGGTCCTCTCGGAAGAGAACCGGGTAAGGTTTCAGGCGTTAAAAGAAACGCTTCTGCCCGAAATTGAAATTGTACAGATGAAATACGGCAACCAGCTGCACAACGGTACGGTTTATAATTTTGATGAAGAATACCGGCCGAAGCTGTTTAAGAGACTGAGAAATTTTATATGGGAAGAACCAATTCATGAAATGGTCCGGCTGGAACCGGTTGTCTATGACAGTGATATTGTGATCACCCATATGCCGGAGCAGAATCATGCAGGCAGGGATATTGCCAATTTCCGTAAACAGATCGCAGCAGGAAGACAGCTGTCCAGAAGGTTGTATGGAATGTATGCAAGAGAATTGTTCCTGGGTGGAGCGGACAAGGATTTTCTGGAGGCAGAGAACTATTTTCAGATGCAGGTGGCTTCTCCGGACAGAAGCGGAGATGAGATCACGGAAGGCTGTTGTGTGGCAGCAAAAGCGGCAAGACTGCGGGGAGATGCGGTGAGCTTTTTCAAATACACCTCGAAGGTGATCGCCGGAGACGGCTGCTCGGAGATCTGCTGCGAATTGGGGCATTTCTACGAGACATCCGGGGACTTGGAGGAAGCGGTCATCTGGTACTACAATGCGGTATATGAAACGCAGCCGGTACTGGCACTAAGGACTTCCGGGGCAGAACCGCTGAAGGGACTGGTCCGATGCTATGATCGCCTGGGACTTTCGGAACAGGCAGCAAGCTATCGGGAAGAGTTGAATAGCAGGAATGAGGAGTGAAATTATGAAATGGGAAGAAAATGTACGTAAGGTAGTTCCTTATGTGGCAGGGGAACAGCCGAACCGGCCCAATATGATTAAATTAAATACAAATGAATGCCCGTATCCTCCCGCACCCGGGGTACGGAAAGCGGCGGAAAATATGGAGAGTGCAGCACTCAGATTATATCCGGATTCAAATGCCCAGCCGCTGGTGGATGCCCTGGCAGCATATTATGATGTAAAACCGGAGCAGGTATTCGTGGGAGTCGGTTCGGACGATGTATTGTCTATGGCCTTTATGACTTTTTTTAACAGTGGTAAGCCGATTCTGTTCCCGGACGTCACCTATTCCTTTTATGATGTATGGGCAGATCTGTACCGGATCCCATATCGCACCTGTGCATTGGATGAAAACTGGCATATCCATCCGGAAGATTATAAACAGCCTAACGGCGGTGTCATCTTCCCGAATCCCAACGCTCCTACCGGCGTGGAGGAATCGCTGGAAACAGTTGAGGAGATTCTGCAGGCAAATCCGGATGTGGTAGTGATCGTGGACGAGGCTTATGTGGATTTCGGTGGCAAAAGTGCACTGCCGTTACTTAAAAAATATGAAAATCTGTTGGTCGTTCAGACGTTTTCCAAGTCCAGAGCTATGGCGGGAATGCGTATCGGTTTCTGCATCGGCAACGAGAAACTGATCCACTATCTGAATGACGTGAAGTTTTCCTTTAACTCCTACACCATGAACCTGCCTTCGCAGGTAATGGGCGTGGAAGCAGTGAAGGATGATACTTATTTTAAAGCAACCACGGCCAAAATTATAGCTACGAGAGAGCGGGTGAAAAAGGAACTGACGAGCCTGGGATTTACTTTCCCGGATTCCAAGGCAAACTTTATCTTTGCTTCTCATAAGGAAGTTCCGGCAGAAGAATTGTTCCGGGCACTTCGAGAGGCGGATATTTATGTCAGACACTGGAACAAACCCCGCATTTCCAACTCCCTGCGTATCTCGGTCGGTACGGATGAGGAAATGAACCGTCTGATCGCTTTTCTGAAAGAATATCTGGAAAAGCGGGTATAATTAAAAAATAAAAGAATTGGAGTAAACACATGTTAAAAAAGTATTTGATCATTTTTCTGGTATCTATGGTTCCGTTGATTGAACTTCGAGGCGCTGTTCCCATTGCGGTGGGAATGAATCTGCCGCTGCTTCCTAGCTATATTGTATGCATCCTGGGCAATATGCTTCCTGTGCCGTTTATTTTCTTTTTTGCGAGAAAAGTATTGGAGTGGGGTGCAGACAAGCCTGTCATCGGTAAGTTCTTTACTTTTTGTCTGGAAAAAGGCCACAAGGGTGGACAGAAACTGCAGGAGAAGGCCGGAAGAGGTCTGTTCGTGGCACTGCTTCTGTTTGTGGGAATTCCGCTTCCCGGAACCGGTGCATGGACCGGAACTCTGGCAGCCAGTCTGTTAGACATGGACTTTAAGTCCAGCGTAATAGCTGTAATGTGTGGTGTTGTTCTGGCAGGTGTGATCATGGGACTGCTCAGCATGGGAGTGTTCGGGGCACTTGGGACTATTTTTTAAGAAACCGGAGATACTGTAGCTATGGAAAACACAGAAGAGATTTATACCGATTTTGCAAGAGTATATGATGAACTCATGGACAATACCCCTTATGAAATGTGGTGCGAACGTCTGAACCGGCTGATCGCAGCCTATGGAGTGTCGAAGCCGGAGCGGGATGCGGAGGGAATTCTGGATTCCGAGCGTAATCTGGTGGTGGATCTGGGCTGCGGCACAGGTACGTTGACGGAAATGCTGTATCAAAAAGGCTATGACTGCATTGGCGTGGATAATTCTGAAGAAATGCTGAATATTGCCATGGATAAAAAAGCGGAGAGTGGTTCGGAGATCCTTTATCTGCATCAGGATATGCGGGAGCTGGATCTGTATTCTACCGTGGGTACGGTGATCAGCGTCTGTGATTCCGTCAATTATATTTTGGAAGAAGAGGAACTTTTGCAGGTATTCCGGCTGGTGAACAATTATCTCTATCCCGGCGGGGTATTTATCTTTGATTTTAATACCGTCTACAAATACCGGGAAGTCATTGGTAATACCACTATTGCGGAGAACAGAGAGGATTGCAGTTTTATCTGGGAGAATTATTATGATCCAGAAGAGGAGATCAATGAGTATGATCTCACCATTTTCGTGCAGGAAGAGGAAGATATTTTCCGCAGATTCACTGAGACACATTTGCAACGTGGATATACTGCGGAACAGATGAGGGCGCTGTTGGAACAGGTCGGACTTAAAGTTCTCGAAATCATGGATTCCGATACCGGAGAGGCAGCAACGGCGACCAGCGAGAGAGTATATATTGTAGCAAAAGAGCAGCAAAAGGAGCTGCCGACAGAAAGGTACGTGAAATAAATGAAGGATTATATGGTACGTGCAACTGCAGCAAATGCACAGATCCGGGCATTCGCCTGCACTACAAGAGAGACAGTGGAGACTGCACGGGCGGCACATAATACAAGCCCCGTGGTTACAGCAGCGTTGGGAAGACTGCTCAGTGCCGGGGTTATGATGGGCAGTATGCTGAAGGGAGACGATGAACTGATCACCCTGCAGATCAAAGGAGACGGTCCTATCGGCGGACTGACGGTGACTGCGGATAGGAACGGACATGTGAAGGGGTATGCCAATGTGCCGGATGTGATCCTGCCTGCCAATGCCCAGGGCAAACTGGATGTGGGCGGTGCAGTGGGCGCCGGTGTCTTGAGCGTGATCCGCGACATGGGCCTGAAAGACCCCTATGTGGGACAGACGGATCTTCAGACCGGTGAGATCGCAGAGGATCTGACTTATTATTTTGCAGTATCTGAGCAGGTTCCCTCTGTTGTGGGACTGGGAGTGCTGATGAACAGAGATAATACCGTAAGACAGGCCGGCGGTTTTATTGTGCAGTTGATGCCTTTTGCAGAGGAGGAGACGATCAGTAAGCTGGAGGAGAACATCAAAAATCTTGCTTCCGTCACCACAATGCTGGATGCCGGCAAGACACCGGAGGAAATGCTGGGTGTTCTGCTGGAGGGAATGGATCTGGAAGTTACGGATACACTTCCGGTGGGATTTTCCTGTAATTGCAGCAAAGACCGTGTGAGAAAAGCTCTGATCAGTATTGGAAGAGAAGAATTGCAGTCTATGATCGATGATGGCAAAGAGATAGAAGTGAATTGCCATTTTTGTAATAAAAACTATAACTTTACCGTGGATGAATTAAAGGAAATGATTCAGGATTGATTCAGTAAAGCGAGGAAGCCTATGAAACAGGGATTTGTCAAAGCAGCATCCGCCACACCGGCGATCCGGGTGGCGGATCCGGTTTATAATGCACAGGTGATCTGTGAACAGATGGAGGAAGCGGTCTCCCATGGAGCAAAAATAGTGGTATTTCCGGAACTGTGTATCACGGGGTATACTTGTGGGGATCTGTTTCTTCAGAACCTGTTGTTGGAAGAGGCAAAGGAAGCATTGCTTCGGATCACGGCGCAGACTGCAAAAATGGATGCCGTGATACTGGTGGGACTTCCGATAGAGAAAGACGGCCGGTTATACAATGTTGCGGCGGTATTACATCACGGAGATATCCTGGGAATGATCCCGAAGAAAAACATTCCTTCCTACGGAGAATTTTATGAGGGAAGACATTTCACTCCCGGGGAGGAGACCGTAACGGAATATCAATTATCCGGGCGGGAAATTCCCTTTGGAATAAACCTTCTGTTTCGCTGCACAGAACTTCCGGAACTGGTGATCGGCTGTGAAATCTGCGAGGATCTGTGGGTGGCGGAACCTCCTTCCACATCTCATGCACTTGCGGGAGCCACGGTGATCGCAAACCTCTCTGCATCCAATGAGACCGTCTCCAAAGATGACTATCGCATGTTATTGGTAAAATCTGCCAGCGCAAGACTCCTGTGCGGATATATCTATACTTCCGCAGGAGAGGGAGAATCCACCCAGGATCTGGTATTCGGAGGACATGACCTGATCGCGGAGAATGGTACGCTGCTTGTACAGTCATCCCGATTCTCTTCCGGAATTGTATATGCGGATCTGGATGTGCTTCGAATTGTGAATGAACGCAGAAGAATGGGAACGTTCGGACAGAAGCCGGAGAAAGATTACCGCGTGGTCCCTTTTTCCGTAAAGCTTGCACAGACCCGGTTGGATCGCAAATTTGCCGCACATCCTTTTGTGCCGGAGGATCCTGCACTTCGAAACAGACGGTGCGAGGATATTTTGTCCATTCAGGCATACGGACTGAAGAAAAGGTATGCGCATACAGGATTAAAAACGGCGGTCCTCGGAATCTCCGGAGGATTGGATTCCACATTGGCACTGCTGGTGACGGTACGTACCTTTGACCTGCTGCAACTTTCCAGAAAAGGAATTATAGCAGTGACCATGCCCTGCTTCGGAACAACGGACCGGACGTATGAAAATGCCTGCCTGTTGGCGAAGACTCTGGGTGTAACCCTGCGGGAAGTGGATATCAGAGAATCTGTGACCAGACATTTTGCCGATATCGGGCAGGATATGGAATGCCATGATGTTACCTATGAAAACGGGCAGGCCAGGGAACGCACGCAGGTGCTGATGGACATCGCAAACAAGGAAAATGCACTGGTCATTGGTACGGGAGATATGTCGGAACTGGCACTGGGCTGGGCCACCTACAACGGAGACCATATGTCCATGTATGGCGTCAATGCCGGTGTACCCAAGACACTGGTGCGGCATCTGGTGGACTATTATGCGGATACCTGTGAAAACAGGGAACTTACGGCAGTATTGAAGGATGTGCTGGATACCCCGGTCAGTCCGGAACTGCTCCCGCCGGTGGAAGGAAACATTGCACAGAAGACGGAAGATCTGGTAGGGCCTTACGAACTGCATGATTTCTTCTTATATTATATGCTTCGCTACGGATATGCTCCGGATAAGATCTACCGGATTGCAAAAGATACATTTTCGGGAAGATACAGTGACGAAATCATTAAAAAATGGTTGATAAATTTCTACCGAAGATTCTTTGCCCAGCAATTTAAACGGTCCTGTCTGCCGGACGGTCCCAAGGTGGGAAGCGTGGCACTGTCTCCCCGCGGAGACCTGCGGATGCCGTCTGACGCCTGCGCCCGGATCTGGCTGGAGCAGCTGGAGAAAATATAAAAATATTGTTAAAATTTCGTCGAAATTCTTAATTTTCTGTTTTTAACTTGAAATGAAAAACGCAAAATCGTATATTATAGCTGTACCAATTATGGAGGATATGCGGAGGAATAAATATGACTAAGGCGGAGATTTTAAAGAAAGAAATTTTAAGACAGTATCGCAGTGTCAGACAGTTTGCGATGGAGATGAACATTCCTTACAGTACACTGGTAACAGCTCTCGAGCGCGGTATTGAAGGGATGGCGTACGGAACAGTGATCAAAATGTGCGACAAGCTGAGCCTGAATCCTGTGGATTTTTCCTCTCTGGAGAGAGATGCATCTCTGGGAGCACAGCTTTTGGAAAATCGTGTTATGCAGAATTATGTGAAGCTGAATCAGACGGGACGTGATAAGATCCTGGAACTGATGGACGATTTTGTACAGATCGATAAGTACAAGGCCAAGGCGAAAAAAACAAAATAAAGACAAACAAAAAACAGCTACTGCTTTGATCTGTGAAGGGATCAGCAGTAGCTGTTAAACATCATGCCGCTGTAAGCACTGGTGGTGTAGGGACTGATAAAATTGTGACCGGGATTTTTGTAGGCCACTATTTTTTTGTCTACATAATCCATAGGGTTCAGGGAGACCTGATCGCTCTTACGCAACAGGGAACTGCTGAAATCCTTCAATACGCTGAAAGATGATAGATCATTTCCCGCTGATGCCGCTGCCTGCTGTAATTTTTCATCGTTGACAGAGAGAATACCGTCATCCTGCAGGTGCATTCCCATATTTTCCAGAGAAGTGCCGTAATGGGAAGCAATTGATGAAAATTCACGGACCAGCTGTCTGCTTCTGGACTGGGTCTCCAGATAAGAAGCTGCAGACCGGATGAAGCTATTGTAGCTGCCGATCAGCTGGTTGATATTGTCAGTAATGGATTCGGTGTCTGTCTTCAGACCAATATGCACCGGCTTATCTTCGGGATTTACGGCTTTGATCTGTACATCGAACAGCTTGCCAACCGTGAAATGGTTGGAGGAAGAAGAACGCTCTTCACCATTGATCAGGAAGCATGCATTGCCGGCAGGATGGCTGATATAATTCAACCCCATATTGCCTACGACACCGGAGGCTTTGCTGGTGTGATCGTCACTTACACGGAAATGATAAGCCTTGTTGGCCGGTACACCGGTAGCATCAGAGGTCAGCCGGAGCGCGTAACGGGAATCGGATTCTGCAACATTTGCCTGGATACCGATATCCGCATTGTTGATCAGCCGTGAGAGACGATCCATGATCTGGCGGTTCGTATCTCCTTCGTTGATATTGAACTGGAATTCATAGTTCATATCGTTGATGGAAATATCAAAGGAGTAGGTCGCAGGGGAAAGCGTGGTAGCCAGATCCGGGAGAAAATATCCCAGGTTCTCCTGCGGGGTGGCCAGTTCTTTTACCTCAAGATCAAATTCCGGAGAAGTACTTGTCAAAGCGTCGGAACCGATGTAGGCTGCTTCTGCTACTTCGGTGTCTGTGGAATAAGCACTTTTTTTACGGAACATGCTGTCCTGCTCCAGACCGCCGAGCTGTGCGATCGCGTTATGAAGCTCACGGGCATTTTCCTTCAGAGATACGGCATAGTGCTGTGTGTCCTTGTTGGTGGTCGGAAGATACCAGGGAGCATCTTTGTTCAGTTTTACAATGGAATTATATACGCTGCGGAGTTCGCTTTTTTTATGTGTGTCATACTTCGTCAGCTGTCTGGGAGAATATGCCGCCAGATAGTTGTTGTATACCGTGTTGAGAACAGCACCCATAGATATCTCCTTTCTCCTCCGTGATCAAGGATATTTTATGAAAAAATACAATCATCCACTTTTATGAGGCTATTATAGCATATATAATAAGAAGAAACAAGAAAAACAGCTGGATTTTCGGGAAAACAGTTGACGAAAGCCGAGGATTATGTTATAGTATCCAAGCGAGATGAGATTTAGGTCTTTTTTTTATGCTTAAATTTAGAGATCAGAAAACACGTGGAGGTAGAAAAATGCGTACAAAAATTACTTTAGCATGTACCGAGTGCAAGCAGCGTAACTACAATACTACCAAGGATAAGAAGACTCATCCTGATAGAATGGAAACCAAGAAGTATTGTAGATTCTGCAAAACACATACATTGCACAAAGAAACCAAATAATCAGCCGTTCTAGCATGGGAGGTCGAAATGGGAGATTCCGCAGAAAAACAGAAGCGCCCCAGTTTCTTCAAAGGCGCAAAAGCTGAATTTAAGAAAATTTCATGGCCGGACAGACAATCCACATTGAAGCAATCCGTAGCGGTTGTTGCAATTTCAGTTGTAGTTGGTGTGATTATTGCGGTGCTGGATTATTTTATTCAGTACGGCGTAAACTTCTTAACATCATTATAGAGCGAGGGTGATTGTATGGCAGAGGCAAAATGGTATGTAGTCCATACCTATTCAGGATATGAGAACAAGGTCAAAGCCAATATCGAGAAGACCATAGAGAACAACAAGAATCTGGCAGAACAGATTCTTGAAGTAAGAGTCCCTATGCAGGATGTGGTGGAACTGAAGGACGGAGCCCGCAAGACGGTATCCAAGAAGATGTTCCCCGGATACGTACTTCTTAATATGGAAATGAACGATGATACCTGGTATGTTGTTCGTAATACCCGTGGCGTGACCGGATTCGTAGGTCCCGGAAGTAAACCTGTACCTCTTACAGAAGCTGAGATGAAGCCTTTGGGCATTAAGACCGAAAATGTATCGATCGACTTTGGCGAGGGCGACAGCATTGCTGTTGTGGCCGGAGTATGGAAAGATACTGTCGGCGTGGTGCAGAAACTGGACTATGGCAAACAGACAGCTACGATCAATGTAGAACTGTTTGGAAGAGAGACCCCTGTGGAAATCAGCTTTGCAGAGGTCAGAAAGCTTTAAGAAAGCTTACAAAGATATTTTCTTCCGGAGATTTCCGGAATAAAATATAAACTCTCGGATCCGCAAGGGCCTGAGAGAGGCAGCACAAAAGGAACGGCAACGTTCCAGTGGGAGCAGGTGGCAAGCAACAAGGCAGCCTGCGCCGAATTACCACATTATAGGAGGTGCCACAATGGCAAAGAAAGTAGAAGGATATATCAAGTTACAGATCCCTGCCGGCAAAGCAACACCGGCTCCCCCTGTTGGTCCTGCACTTGGACAGCACGGGGTGAACATCGTTGAATTTACAAAGCAGTTCAACGCAAGAACAGCAGACAAGGGAGATCTTATCATTCCCGTAGTTATTACTGTATATGCAGACAGAAGCTTTAGTTTCGTTACAAAGACTCCCCCTGCAGCAGTACTGTTAAAGAAAGCCTGCAACATCAAGTCCGGTTCCGGCGTTCCCAACAAGACCAAGGTAGCTACCATTTCCAAGGCTAAGCTTCAGGAGATCGCTGAGATGAAGATGCCGGATCTGAATGCAGCAAGCCTGGAAGCAGCTATGAGCATGATCGCTGGTACTGCACGCAGCATGGGTATTGTTGTTGAGGAGTAACTTATAAATATTTGGGAGGCAATCGACAATGAGATTGCCGCTGGAACCTAGGAGGTAAAATAATGAAACATGGTAAGAAATATACCGAAGCTGCCAAGCTGGTAGATCGCGCTACATTCTATGAGCCTAACGATGCTATCGCTCTGGTTAAGAAAACTGCAACTGCTAAATTCGATGAGACCATCGAGGTTCACATCAGAACCGGTTGTGACGGACGTCACGCTGAGCAGCAGATCCGTGGCGCAGTTGTACTGCCTAACGGAACCGGTAAGACTGTAAAAGTTCTGGTATTCGCAAAAGGCGATAAGATCAACGAGGCTGAAGCAGCAGGCGCTGATTATGTTGGCGGCGAAGAGCTGATCCCGAAGATCCAGAACGAAGGATGGCTGGACTTCGACGTTGTAGTAGCAACCCCTGATATGATGGGTGTTGTAGGTCGTCTGGGTAAGGTTCTCGGACCTAAGGGCTTAATGCCTAACCCTAAGGCTGGTACCGTAACCATGGATGTAACCAAGGCAGTTAACGATATCAAAGCCGGTAAGATCGAGTACAGACTTGACAAGACCAACATCGTGCATGTTCCCGTTGGTAAGGCTTCTTTCACTGAGGAAGCTCTGCAGGAGAACTTCAACGCACTTATGGACGCTATCGTAAAGGCTAAGCCCAGCGCATTAAAGGGTCAGTATCTGAGAAGCATCACTCTGACCAGCACCATGGGCCCCGGCGTTAAGGTTAGCGTAGCAAAGTTCTAATCTGATCTCTAATCTAATTAGATAACGAATGCTAAAGAGCCGCTTCACTGCTTACAGTGAGGCGGTTTTTGCAAAAAAACATTTTGCAAAAAAATACTAAATAATCCTTGACAAGCACAGTCTCCTATGCTATTCTATCTGAGGTTGTAAAACCATGCCGAAGACAGCAGGTGCAAGGGAGACCGAGCGTAAGTCCTGCCGAGGAGATAAGTATGATGATATCATCTCTCTGTGTCTTCACAGAGAGTTTTTTTTACTTTATAGGATTTTATCCTATAAAGCAAAACGCTCCGCGAGGATCGCACTGCGGCGAAGTGGAATATATCGCTAAAGCGATTCGCCGCAGGCGTAGAATCCTGCGAGCAGGATTCTATTTATATTCTTCTTATCGGCACAAAATCTATAAGGAGGTAAAGAAATGGCAAAAGTTGAATTAAAACAGCCTGTAGTAGAAGAGATTTCTGCTGGTATCAAAGATGCCCAGTCTGTAGTTCTGGTAGACTACCGTGGACTTACTGTTGAGCAGGATACCCAGTTACGTAAGAGCTTACGTGAGGCAGGAGTTAGCTACAAGGTTTACAAGAACACCATGATGAACTTCGCGTTCAAGGGTACACAGTTCGAAGGTCTGTCCGAGTATCTGGAAGGACCCAGCGCAATGGCTTACTCTACCGAGGATGCAACCGCTCCTGCAAGAGTACTGGCTCAGTTCGCTAAGACTGCTGATAAGCTTGAGATCAAGGCCGGTGTGGTAGAAGGTACTGTTTATGATGCTAAGGGTATGGCTGCAATCGCTAACATCCCTTCCAGAGACGTACTCATCTCCAAACTGCTTGGCAGCTTACAGAGTCCTATCACCAATTTTGCACGTGTTATGAATCAGCTGGCTGAAAAAGGCGGCGCAGCAGCTTGCGAAGCAGCAGCACCCGCAGAAGAAGCACCCGCAGCTGAATAATAATTGCAGCTAATTGACAATCAATCAAAATATTTCAAATGGAGGAAATTAAAATGGCTAAATTAACAGCACAGGAATTAATCGATGCTATCAAAGAGTTATCTGTATTAGAGTTAAATGATCTCGTAAAGGCTTGCGAGGAGGAGTTCGGCGTATCTGCAGCAGCTGGCGTTGTTGTAGCAGCAGCTGGCCCTGCTGAAGCAGCAGAAGAGAAGACTGAGTTCGACGTAGAGCTGACCGAGGTTGGCGCTGAGAAGGTTAAGGTCATCAAGGTTGTTCGTGAAGTAACCGGTCTGGGCCTGAAGGAAGCTAAGGACGTAGTTGACGGAGCTCCTAAGGTTGTTAAGGAAGGCGCTTCTAAGGAAGAGGCTGAGGACATCAAGAAGAAGCTTGAGGAAGTTGGCGCAAAGGTTACTCTGAAGTAATTTTTAACCAGTATATGACGGACCATGTGCCGGCACCTGCCGGTGCATGGTTCTTTCTTATTTGTATTTTCTAAATTATTCATTTTTTCAAAAATATTCAAAAAAATTCCTTGACGCAATTCCATCATTGTGCTATTATGGATAGTACACTATTGTGCGGTGCTATGCTTATTTGTCATGCATAAAATTTGACGTTTATATATACTGCATTGTTGCCGACGCAAAATAGGCTTTAAATCTGAAAGAACGGGGTGAAATGTCAATGGAAAAGAACAGAATACGTCCGATTGCCGGTACCAAGGTTATGCGTATGAGTTATTCAAGACAAAAAGAGGTTTTAGAGATGCCCAACCTGATCGAGGTCCAGAAGGACTCTTATCAGTGGTTTTTAGACGAAGGCTTGAAGGAAGTCTTTGACGACATCTCTCCGATCGCTGACTACAGCGGTGCCTTAAGTCTGGAATTTGTGGATTTTGAACTCTGCAAAGACGACGTGAAGTATTCTATCGAAGAGTGTAAAGAGAGAGATGCTACATTCGCAGCACCTCTTAAGGTTAAGGTTCGCCTTTATAACAAGGAGAAGGAAGAGATCAGTGAGCATGAGATTTTCATGGGCGATCTTCCGCTGATGACTGAGACCGGTACTTTTGTGATCAACGGCGCGGAACGTGTTATCGTCAGCCAGTTGGTTCGTTCTCCCGGCATCTACTACGGAATCGGACATGATAAGATCGGTAAGAAGCTGTTCACCTGTACCGTGATCCCGAACCGTGGAGCATGGCTGGAGTACGAGACGGATTCCAACGATGTCTTCTATGTACGCGTGGACAGAACCCGTAAGGTTCCCATCACTGTATTGATCCGTGCACTGGGCATCGGTACCAATGACGAGATCCGCGAACTCTTCGGTGACGAACCTAAGATCGAGGCAAGCTTTACCAAGGACACTGCTGAGAATTATCAGGAGGGTCTGTTAGAGTTATATAAAAAGATCCGTCCCGGTGAGCCTTTAAGTGTTGAAAGTGCAGAAAGCCTGATCAACGCTATGTTCTTCGACCCCAGAAGATATGATTTAGCCAAAGTCGGCAGATATAAATTTAATAAGAAGTTAGCTCTGAAGAATCGTATCCGTCATCAGATCCTGGCTGCAGATGTGGTAGATCCTTCCACCGGTGAAGTGATCGCATCCGCAGGAGACAAGGTGACCGCAGAGCTGGCAGATACCATTCAGAACAGCGCCGTTCCTTTCGTATATATTCAGACAGAGGAGAAGAACGTAAAGGTACTGTCGAACCTGATGGTAGATCTGACTCATTATGTAGATTGCAATCCCAGAGATTTCGGTATTCATGAGCTGGTATATTATCCGGTTCTGGCACAGATCCTGGAAGAGTTCGGCGATGATCCCGAGAAGCTGGCAGAAGCGATCAAGAAGAATGTACATGAACTGGTACCCAAGCATATTACCAAGGAAGATATTCTGGCTTCCATTAACTATAACATGCATCTGGAGTATGGTCTGGGCAATGATGACGATATCGATCATCTGGGCAACAGACGTATCCGTGCGGTAGGTGAACTGCTGCAGAACCAGTATCGTATCGGTCTGTCCAGAATGGAGAGAGTGGTACGCGAGCGTATGACCACACACGATGCTGAGGAGATCTCTCCCCAGTCTCTGATCAATATCAAACCCGTAACCGCAGCAGTGAAGGAATTCTTCGGATCTTCCCAGCTGTCTCAGTTTATGGATCAGAATAACCCTTTGGGTGAGCTGACCCACAAGAGACGTCTGTCTGCACTGGGTCCCGGCGGTCTGTCCAGAGATCGTGCCGGATTCGAAGTTCGAGATGTACATTATTCCCATTACGGAAGAATGTGCCCTATCGAGACTCCCGAAGGTCCTAACATCGGTCTGATCAACTCTCTTGCAAGTTATGCAAGAATTAATGAATATGGTTTCGTAGAGGCTCCTTATCGTAAGATCGACAAGTCCGATCCCAAGAACCCCCGCGTCACCGACGAAGTAGTCTATATGACTGCGGACGAAGAAGATAATTACCATGTAGCACAGGCGAACGAAGCACTGGATGCAGAAGGACATTTCGTGAGAAAATCCGTCTCCGGACGTTATCTGGATGAGACACAGGAATATCCCAGGGAAATGTTTGATTACATGGATGTATCCCCGAGAATGGTATTCTCTGTGGCTACTGCACTGATTCCTTTCCTGCAGAACGACGATGCGAACCGTGCACTGATGGGATCCAACATGCAGCGTCAGGCCGTGCCTCTTCTGAGCACCGAAGCACCTGTAGTAGGTACCGGTATGGAAGAAAAGGCAGCAGTAGACTCCGGTGTCTGCGTGGTAGCCAAGAAAGCGGGAACCATCAGTTATGTATCTTCCAAGACTATCCGCATTGATTATGATGACGGTGAGAAGGAAGAGATCCATCTGACCAAATTCTCCCGTAGTAACCAGTCCAACTGCTACAATCAGAAGCCTATCGTATTCAAGGGCGATCATGTGGCACAGGGACAGGTCATTGCAGACGGACCTTCCACTTCCGAAGGTGAGCTGGCACTGGGTAAGAACCCTCTGATCGGTTTCATGACCTGGGAAGGTTACAACTACGAGGATGCAGTTCTGTTAAGTGAGAGACTGGTACGTGATGATGTGTATACTTCCGTTCATATTGAGGAGTATGAGGCAGAAGCACGTGACACCAAGCTGGGACCGGAAGAAATCACCCGTGATGTACCCGGTGTCGGTGATGATGCACTGAAGGATCTGGATGACAGAGGTATCATTCGTATCGGTGCAGAGGTTCGTGCCGGTGATATCCTGGTGGGTAAAGTTACTCCTAAGGGAGAGACCGAACTGACTGCGGAAGAGAGATTGCTGCGTGCCATCTTCGGTGAGAAGGCAAGAGAAGTAAGAGATACCTCCTTAAAGGTACCTCATGGTGAATATGGTATTGTAGTGGATGCCAAGGTATTTACCCGTGAGAACAGCGATGAGCTGGCACCCGGAGTAAACCAGGCAGTCCGCATTTACATTGCACAGAAGAGAAAAATCTCTGTTGGTGATAAAATGGCAGGTCGTCATGGTAACAAGGGTGTCGTTTCCCGCGTGCTTCCTGTAGAAGATATGCCTTATCTGCCCAACGGACGTCCTCTGGACATCGTGCTGAATCCTCTGGGCGTGCCTTCCCGTATGAATATCGGACAGGTCCTGGAGATCCACCTTTCCCTGGCTGCCAAGGCACTGGGCTTCAATGTGGCAACCCCTGTCTTCGATGGCGCAAACGAGAAAGATATTATGGATACGTTGGATCTTGCCAACGATTATGTAAATCTTCCTTTCGACGATGCAGAGAGTGCAGAGTGGAAGGAAAAGGGTCAGGAGACTACTGCAGACGGTAAGCCCTGGTCCGGAGAGACCTTTACCAGCAAGCATGGTGAGGAGCTTCTCCCTGAAGTTATGCAGTATCTGTCTGAGAACAGAGACCACAGAGGTGTATGGAAGGGAGTTCCCATTTCCAGAGACGGTAAGGTACGTCTGCGTGACGGTAGAACCGGTGAATACTTCGATGGTCCCGTAACCATCGGACACATGCATTACCTGAAACTGCATCATCTGGTAGACGATAAGATCCACGCACGTTCTACCGGACCGTACTCCCTGGTAACACAGCAGCCTCTGGGTGGTAAAGCTCAGTTCGGTGGCCAGCGTTTCGGAGAGATGGAAGTATGGGCTTTGGAGGCGTATGGTGCATCCTACACCCTGCAGGAGATCCTGACAGTGAAGTCCGATGATGTGGTTGGTCGTGTTAAGACTTACGAAGCAATCATTAAGGGAGACAATATCCCTGAGCCCGGTATTCCCGAGTCCTTCAAGGTTCTGCTGAAAGAGCTGCAGGCACTGGGTCTGGATGTCAGAGTGTTGCGTGAGGATCAGACCGAGGTCGAGATCATGGAGACCGTCGATTACGGTGATACCGATTACCGTTATGAGATGGAGGGTGATCGTAAGTATGATGACGATTACGACAAGGGTTCCCTTGGCGAGATGGGCTATCAGTCACAGGAGTTTGACGACAACGGCGAACTGGTGAATTCCGAAGACGACTATGTGGAAGACGATTACACCGATGATAGCTTTGACGGCAGTGATGATGAATTTTAATGCTTTGTATAGAAGGGAGTGCCATTAATGTCAGAAACAAAAAATGAAACAACCTATCAGCCTATGACATTTGATGCCATCAAGATCGGATTAGCTTCCCCGGAGAAAATCCGGGAGTGGTCCCATGGCGAGGTATTAAAGCCGGAGACAATTAACTATAGAACACTGAAACCCGAGAGAGACGGTCTGTTCTGTGAGAGAATCTTCGGACCCAGCAAAGACTGGGAATGTCATTGTGGTAAATATAAGAAGATCAGATATAAGGGCGTTGTCTGCGACAGATGTGGTGTAGAAGTTACCAAAGCCAGCGTACGTAGAGAGCGTATGGGACATATCGAGCTTGCTGCTCCGGTATCCCATATCTGGTACTTCAAAGGTATCCCCAGCCGTATGGGTCTGATCCTGGATCTGTCTCCCAGAATCCTGGAAAAGGTTCTGTACTTCGCTTCCTATATTGTTCTGGATCCGGGAACCACCAACCTTGAGTACAAGGCAGTGTTGTCTGAGAAGGAATATCAGGATGCAAGAGAGACCTGGGGCAACAAGTTCCGTGTAGGCATGGGTGCGGAAGCTATCAAAGAGCTGCTGCAGGCCATTGACCTGGAGAAGGATGCAGCAGAACTGAAGACCGGACTGAAGGAATCCTCCGGTCAGAAGCGTGCCCGCATCATTAAGAGACTGGAAGTTGTGGAAGCTTTCCGTGAGTCCGGAAATAAGCCCGAATGGATGATCATGGATGTTATTCCTGTTATCCCTCCCGATCTTCGTCCTATGGTACAGCTGGATGGTGGACGTTTTGCAACCTCCGACCTGAATGATCTGTACAGAAGGATCATCAATCGTAATAACCGTCTGAAGAGACTGTTAGAGCTTGGTGCTCCCGATATTATCGTACGTAACGAGAAGAGAATGCTGCAGGAAGCAGTAGATGCTCTGATCGATAACGGCAGACGCGGACGTCCCGTTACCGGCCCTGGTAACAGAGCACTGAAGTCTCTGTCCGATATGTTAAAGGGTAAGACCGGTCGTTTCCGTCAGAACCTGTTAGGTAAGCGTGTAGACTATTCCGGACGTTCCGTTATCGTCGTAGGACCGGAACTGAAAATTTATCAGTGTGGTCTGCCCAAGGAAATGGCAATTGAACTGTTCAAGCCTTTTGTAATGAAAGAGCTGGTAGCCAAGGGAATCAGCCAGAATATCAAAAATGCCAAGAAGCTGGTAGAGAGACTGGATACGCAGGTATGGGATGTGCTGGAAGAGGTGATCAAGGAACATCCTGTTATGCTGAACCGTGCACCGACACTGCACAGACTTGGTATTCAGGCATTTGAGCCGATCCTGGTAGAAGGTAAGGCAATCAAACTGCATCCCCTGGTATGTACCGCATTCAACGCGGATTTCGACGGAGACCAGATGGCTGTACATCTTCCTCTGTCCCAGGAGGCACAGGCAGAGTGTCGTTTCCTGCTGTTGTCTCCCAATAACTTACTGAAGCCTTCCGATGGTGGTCCTGTAGCCGTTCCTTCCCAGGATATGGTACTCGGTATCTACTATCTGACCCAGGAGAGACCCGGTTCTATTGGTGAAGGTAAGTATTTCAAGAGCGTAAACGAAGCAATTCTGGCATATGAGAACCAGGCGCTGACACTGCATTCCCGCATTCATGTCCGCATGAGCAAGGTAAATGCAGCAGGTGAGACGATCACCGGAACGGTAGAGTCTACACTGGGACGTTTCATCTTCAATGAGATTCTGCCTCAGGATCTGGGATTTGTAGACAGAAGTGATCCCGAGAACTTCCTGAAGCTGGAAGTAGACTTCCATGTAGGAAAGAAACAGCTGAAGCAGATCCTGGAGAAGGTCATCAATACTCACGGAGCATCCAAGACCGCAGAAGTACTGGATGACGTTAAGGCAATCGGTTATAAGTACTCTACCAGAGCCGCTATGACCGTATCCATTTCCGATATGACCGTGCCTGAGAAGAAGGGCGAGATGCTGGCAGCCGCACAGGCAACCGTAGACAAGATCGCAAGCAACTTCAGACGTGGTCTGATCACTGAGGAAGAGCGTTATCGTGCAGTCGTAGAGACCTGGAACGAGACCGATAAAGAGCTGACCGATGTACTGCTGTCCGGTCTGGATAAATACAATAACATCTTCATGATGGCAGACTCCGGTGCGCGTGGTTCCAGTCAGCAGATCAAACAGCTGGCAGGTATGCGTGGACTGATGGCGGATACCACAGGTAGAACCATCGAGCTGCCCATCAAATCAAACTTCCGTGAAGGTCTGGATGTACTGGAATACTTCATGTCCGCGCATGGTGCACGTAAAGGTATGTCCGATACCGCGCTGCGTACCGCAGACTCCGGTTATCTGACCAGACGAATGGTTGATGTATCTCAGGAGCTTTCTATCCGTGAAGTAGACTGCTGCGAGGGTCAGACAGAGATCCCCGGTATGGTAGTCAAGGCATTCATGGATGGTAAAGAGACCATTGAAGGTCTGAAAGACAGAATCACAGGCAGATATTCCTGTGAGGATATTTATGATAAAGACGGTAACATGATCGTTAAACACAACCACATGATCACCCCCAGCCGTGCAGCTAAGATCCTCAGCGTAGGTGTAAATGCACAGGGTGAGCCTATTGAGGAAGTGAAGATCCGTACGATCCTGACCTGCCGTTCTCACGTTGGTATCTGTGCAAAATGTTACGGTGCCAACATGGCAACCGGTGAAGCTGTACAGGTAGGTGAAGCAGTCGGTATTATCGCTGCACAGTCTATCGGTGAGCCCGGTACCCAGCTGACCATGAGAACCTTCCATAGTGGTGGTGTCGCAGGTGACGATATCACACAGGGTCTTCCCCGTGTCGAGGAGCTGTTCGAGGCCAGAAAGCCGAAGGGACTTGCGATCATCGCTGAGTTCGGCGGTAAGGCGGAGATCCGTGATACCAAGAAGAAGCGTGAAGTAGTAATTACCAATGAAGAGACCGGAGAATCCAAGGCATACCTGATTCCTTACGGTTCCCGTATCAAGGTAATGGATGGCCAGGTATTAGAGGCCGGTGATGAACTGACCGAAGGTAGTGTAAACCCTCACGATCTGCTGAAGATCAAGGGAATCCGTGCCGTACAGGATTACATGCTGCGTGAAGTACAGCGTGTATACCGTTTACAGGGTGTAGATATCGCCGATAAGCATATCGAAGTCCTGGTACGTCAGATGCTGAAGAAAGTCCGTATCGAGAATAACGGAGACACCGAATTCCTGCCCGGTACTTTGGTAGATGTTCTGGATTTCGAAGAAATGAATGAGAAGCTGACCGCAGAAGGTAAAGAGCCTGCAGAAGGCAAGCGTATCATCCTTGGTATTACCAAGGCAGCACTGGCTACCGAATCCTTCCTGTCCGCAGCATCCTTCCAGGAGACCACTAAGGTACTGACAGAGGCTGCTATCAAGGGTAAGGTTGATAATCTGATCGGTCTGAAGGAGAACGTTATCATTGGTAAACTGATCCCTGTAGGAACCGGTATGAAGAGATATCGTAATACCAGACTGAGCACCGATGATGTGGAAACCATTGATTTCAGTGGCGACATGTATGGTGATGATGCAGAACTGAATCTGAGTGACGGAACAGATCCGGAAGCTGAGAATACAGATGTTAACACCGATGCAGAGACTGTGGAAGTGGGAACAGATGCTGATAACCAGTAAAAAAAGAAAAGATCTTATAAAAAAGCTCTCCGGGGATTCCCCGGGGAGCTTTTTTTAGCTGGAAATTACTGTAAGTCCTCTGTATTCAGTACCTGCCAGGCGGTGATCCGGTAAAAGGTGTCATCCGCAGACAGAGGGTATAAAATCTCAATGGTAACCTGTAAGGATTGCAGATCGGAAATAGGTATCACATATGACTTTCCGTGTCCTACGGAGCCGTAATACGCATCCTCGCTGTCGGAGGCTTCGTAGACGCGACGCAGCGTATTGTCCATACCGGCTAGAGACTGCTCTGCCTGATTGCAGGCATCATAGTAGGCAGTAGTACGTTCCAAAACGCGGGTGCTGAGCCTGCTGTCAGCATTAGCACTGACAATAGACAGTACGGCAAAGGATACCAGACAGAGGATCACGAATACCAGCAGGATCGAAGCGGAGCCAATATTCATACCAAATTGTTTTTTCTTTGAAGAATTACTCATGGTCCCCCCTCCTCTCTGCGGTGTGATGCATGACAGAAATTGTATAAATAGGCATCTCCGGTGCAGACAAGTCATACACGGTGATCTGGGCTTCCATGATACCGGTACCTTCCGCCGGAGTATGTACCAGCTCGGCCTGATAGCTGCCGCCATTTTCTGCGGAACAGAGGTTCCAGCAGCTGTCAAAAGTAAGTCGGAGTGTATCGTCGCTGATCTGTTCCGAAGGAGAGAACAGATCCTGCATGGCATTTATGTCGCCCTCCAGCGCGAGGTACGATTCCGCCAGATTCTGTGCCTGGATGACAGCATGGTTCTGATTTACTGTCTGTGTGCTCAGCAGATGGGACTTGGCAAACAGCTGGATACAGACGGCGCTGGCCAGGGAGAAAAACAGGATCGCTATGATCATTTCCATTAAAAATAAACTGGATCTGGAATGTTTCATAATAAGTTCGGAATCCTTTCTGCCCGGTGTTTATTCCGTGGCATTACAGTGAATATGGATATAAAAGGTGTGGAACTCTCCGGAAACCGTTTGCAGGGATGCACGGATCAGGTCATTGGAGACATAGGAAAATGTCAGGTCCTTAAGCTCCATGATGTCCGCACCGGCAGGCAGGACCTGTCCGCCGAGAGAAGTCCCTTCCCGCATAAAGAGCTCTTTTAAATGTCCGTCGTAGAAATAGAGGTAGGTACAGTAGGTCTCATCCTCGATCCGGGAAAGCATGCAGAGAGCCGGGGTATCTTCCAGCGTGGCCAGAGAGATACTGTCCGTGGTATCATTCTGCCGGACTTTTTCCAGGATATAGGACACGGCAGTCCTGCTTTCGTAATTGACACCCATATCTTCCACGGTGTGCTGGTATACATCCGCTCCGATGGTAACGAGCGCCAGCGCGGAGACGGCGAATACACCGAACAATGCCAGAACGAACAAGATATCCACAATAAAATGTTTTTCCTGATTTCTATTGTTCATAATGTCAGAAACTCCTTTAGTGAGCGCCGGTTCTGCGGAGTACGGTGACTTCCGGAAGAAGGTTGCTGCCATAGTATTCATAGTCGACGAAGAAACAGTTCTTATCATATAACAGACCGTAGTGCTGCTCCAGATATTCCAGAGAAGGAGGATAACAGCCTTCTACGGCATAGCATTGAGAAATGCTGCGTCCCAGGGCAGTTTCCAGACTTTCCTGCTGCTTGGTCAAAGTAGATTCACTAACGGATCCAATTCCCTGTAAAAACAGAACAAACAATACCAGAAATGCCAGAATCGGAAGCAGATAGACCAGTTTGCGTCCGAAGAACATGCTTTTTTGCTCAAAACGATTCATGATATCACTCCTATCCGATGCTGGTCATAATACCCATAAGAGGCAGGATGACCGATAACAGGATCAGACCGACGATCACTGACAGAATGATGACAAGGGTCGGTTCCAGAACGGCGATGATAGACTGTAATCTGCGGTTGGTATTTTCCTCATAGCGGTCTGCGATTTTTCGAAGGACCATATCTACGTTACCACTGCGGAAACCTACGGATACCATCTGAGAATACAGGTGATTAAAAATACCTGCACCGGTCAATGCTTCCGCAAAATTGGCACCGGCATGAATGGCTTCTTTGCAGTTTAAAATCTTCTGTTTCATTTTCTCATTGCCTACCAGTGCAGCCACCATGTCCAGACTGGAATAGGTATCCATACCACTGCTCAGAGTCAGGGCCATACCACTTGCAAAACGCTCGCAGGCCACACTCTCATAAAAGCGTCTGGTGAGAGGAAACCAGTTCAGAAAACGCGCGGTAGTACGCTTGCCACCCTGGGTTCTGGTGGCGAAAAGATACAGAAGCAGTATCACACACAGAATACTTACGAAGATAAAGGAATAACGGTTCAGATGATTGCCGAGACGTAAGAGGGACGCGGCAAACCCCGTCATCTCACTGCCAAACTCCACATAGACCTGCTCGAAGATCGGCATAACACGGCTGACCAGCACTACGATGACAGCAGCCATCATGGCGATCATAATAAAGGGGTAAGTTACGGCATCCCGGATACTGTTGGCGATGGCATCTTCTTTTTCGTAATAATCTGCCAGAGAATTCATGCAGACATCCAGATTACCGGATTCCTCGCCCAGAGCGATCATATGCAGACAGTAATCGGGAAATACTCCCGTGGCTTCCAGAGCCTTGTGAAAACTTTCTCCCTGCCGGCATACGGTAAGGATCTGGTCGAAGATCGCCTTCCCCTCAGGCGACTGTGCATCACTTTGCAGGATGGCCATGCCCTCCACCGGAGGAATGCCTGCCTGAAACAGCATGGCAGCCTGATTACAGAAAGAAGCGATCTCTTCATTAGAAAGTAATTTTTGTTCTGTGGTCTTCATGTCGTTTTGTTCCCTTTCACTAATACATTTTCTGAAGGATATAATTGCTGCCGTCACCGATGAACTTTTTCAGCGTCTTGTTATCCGTGTTGGCACCGAAGGTAGGATCCACCAGGGTCCAGACATTGCCGTCGAATTCGATGATGCCGTTCAGCCAACCGGTGTCGGCGGTGTAGACGCTGATCCAGGCGTGATAGGCATCCTGCGCGTAACCGACCTCCAGCCTGGTAGGGATCCGCTGGCTTCTGAGCATGCTCGCCATAACGGCGGCATAGTCCAGACAGATACCGGTGCCGGAATCCAGAATGGCATCTACGTCGGAAGTATAGCCGGTGGGGGGATCGGAAGCCTTATCGTAGTCGTAGGTAATATTTCCGGTGATATAATCATAGATCCGGGTGATCACCTCCAGATCGGAGGATGCGCCTTCCGCCAGTTCCTGCCCCTTGGCAACGACTTTACTGTCTGCCGTAAAATTCACGTACTGATTAGGATAGAGAAAAGGACTGAATTCATCCGGGATCTGTACGTCCAGATCCGCATACAGGCAGGTGGCATAGTTCGTACCGGAAATATTTTCGTAGATCGTCACATCATAATATCCGTCGCCCGAGGAGAGAGGAAACGTCTCGTAGCCGCCTCCATGCAGATCATAGGTATAGACAACGGTGTCGGGACCGGTGATGCGCAGTTTGACTTTGGGACAGGTGCCGGTATAATTGGCACAGACATAGCCATCGGACATATGAGAATAATCGATGACAGCTACATCATTGGAGACCACCGCGGTGCCGTCGGCCTGCGGTACGAGGCAGACGGGAGTGGCATCCCGCAGAGGTCCCGCCGGGGAAGTGTTTTCCGTGTCCGGGGAAGCAGTCTCCGGGGAAGAGGTGTCGGTATCCGCAGAAGCGGGATCTGCGGAGGATTGGTCGTCGTAAGTGCCCGTCACAAAAGCATCCACAGGCAGAGAGTCAGAAGCGGAACCGCAGGCGCACAGACCCATGGCCATACAATATGTAATTAATAAAATGCGCAGCCGCGCAGATGATCTTGGTATCCGCATAGAAATCATTACATCCTGTTGTTATTGTGCCAGGCCCGTTACATTATCGGGAGTAAAGAGCAGGTGGAGGGTCTCACCGTTTTTTACGGGAACATAAATATTGGCTTCCTCAGAAAGAAAAGGGAAATTGATCACACCCTTGGAGGTGTCTACGGAGAGCGGTTCGATGATCTCGCCGGACAGCGTCTCCATAAAAGCCTCGTCATAGAGAATGTTATCTCCGGTAAACTTAAGGCTTAAAACATTATTCTCCACATAATCCAGAGTAAGCTCCGCGGGAGCGGGGGCAAACATTTTCTCGTTAAATTCGGAGAGCGGAACGATGACTAAGGGCGACAGAAACGTCAGCACGAAGATCACCGCTGTGGCAACGATCAGACGATTATAGGAAGCGGCATTTACTTTTTTACGAAGTACCAGCTTGTCAAAAGGAATGGTATTGACCGGTTGGTTACAGGTGGACAGGATATTCTGCAGAGCATTATTGGCAGTCGTCATGTCCAGTTCATATCGGTTCTTTTTATGAAAAAACATAATCTGTTATCCTTTCATTCTTTCTTTCAAATGATCCTGTCCGGAGGCAATATAGCGTTTGACGCTGCTGCGGCTGATCTCCATGGCTGCAGCGATCTCTTCGAGCTTCATGTCGTTATAGTAGCGCATGATCAGGACCTGCTTCTCATTGAAAGGAAGCTGCTCTAAGGCGTCCGCCAGCCGGGAATATTCATCCTTCTGCTGGTAGTGCAGTTCCGGATTGGTGTCCAGATGGGGGTCCTGGACGATATCCAGAATCTCCTGGCTCAAGACCTGGCAGTCGTTCTGTGGTCGGTTCTTCTGAGTCATGTCATAGCAGACGTGGAAGCAGATGCGGTTCAGCCAGGCGATAAAAACCGTGGGATCATTCAGTTTTCCAATGTTTTTCAGAGCCAGTATGTAGACCTCCTGCATAGCGTCCTGAGCGAGAAAGTCATCTCTCAGATAATGTCTGGTGTAGTTGTATACTTTATTATAGGTAAGAGCATACAATTCCGCGAAGGCATCCGAGTCGCTGTGCTGGGCACGGATCACAAGACCGGCAATGTAAGGAATGTTCATGTCTTTCATGCGTTCGTCTCACTGCTTGGTTAACGGGTTCCTTAAGCGTGGAGCTTATTGTATGTCTCTGTAAGCAGAGTGGAGAAATACTCTGCATGTGCTTCTTCATTTAAAATATATGCGTACTTGATCTGAATGGGCGCATTGCTGTGCTCTTCGTTATATTCTTTTAACTGCTGCGCCAGACTTTCGATAAAATAGTCCATGGTATCATGGGAACCGTGATTGACGATCATTAAGAATTCGTTACCGCCGTTACGTCCCACAACACCGAAGGCATCACCGACACTCTCTAAGATACCGGAGAAATCCTTCAACATCTGGTCGCCCACGACATGTCCCATGGTCTGATTGATCTCCTTTAAGTTGGTGATGGTAACCATATAGCAGGCTACATGCTCCAGAGATTCCGGGGAGTCGTAGGTCTCAAAGACCACATCCAGTCCGTGTCTGTTGGGAATGCCGGTCAGATGATCCAGGAAAGCTGCACGGTTCAGCGCGTGGCTTTCTTCGGCAAAGGTGCGCAATTTATAAAAATCGTATAACAGCCATATCAGATTAAATAAAGCAAGGATCCAGGAAAGTGTGCATAGAATAAACAGGGTCCGGTCTTCGAAAAGCTTCGTGCCCAACGCCGGGTTCAGGGTCAGCACCAGAACATACGTAGCTTCCAATAGAAGCAGAAGGACTAACTGCACGGTTTTGGTGTTACGGAAGGTTTTTACGAATTTCTTTTTCTGTATCATAGGGTCGCTCCTTTAAAAGCCTGTGTCATGATTTTCTTTGGATGTATTATAGCATATTGTCTGTCAGAAAAAAAGATAACGATGCCGGCGTTCACTAATTTGATTTTAAAAACTTAGATTTTTTGAAACTTTTTTTAAAATTAAATAAAAAAATTTGACCCTTTTTTTTGAGATGAACCGTCTTAATAATTAGAAAGACACAAAAGGAGCGGTTTTACCGGCAACTCCGGAAGAAAGGAGCAGAAGGGGACGATGGAAGAACGAAGGAGGATCGACCGTGTTGGCTATCAGGCTAAGAGCGTTATCGTAGTATGTGATTCGGGAGAGAGCATTTTTGTCGAAACATGCAATGTCAGCCCACTGGGCATAGCTTTTACGATGCCGGCCGGATCTCCTGACCTTAAGGGGAAAGACATCATAATCGTAGCGGATACGATGATCATGTATGCAGATGTCACCAGACAGGAGGAGCAAGAAGACGGAGATTTTAAAGTAGCTATTTCGGCAAAGAAGTTCACGCCGGAGGTGCTACAGTATTTATTTGAACATATTGTTGAAAAATAGAATGGAGAGGAAAAATCATATGAGAAAAAACAGTAAGAACGAAAAAGTGATTCGTGCTATGGCGATCGGCATTTCCGCAATGCTGATGGCATCTTCCCCGCTGACTGCACTGGCAGCAGAGGGAGAGGGCACCACGCCCGAAGGCAACGAGGATAAGAACATTACCGTGACACCGGAAGCCGGTATTGCTGACCAGGCACAGGCAGCTGCCGATAAGGCTGCCACAGAAGCAAAAAAGGCAGAAGATAAGGCATATGAAGTTAAAGCTGAGGTGCAGGAAGGAACAAAGGATGCAAAGACAGAAGTCGGCGAACAGCTGGCAGGGGACATCTGGAAGGCAAATGCCAATATAGAAGCTAAAACCTCAGAGAATGGTGCTCCCATTGATAATGCCAAAACAGATATTGCAAATGCAGACACTGCTCTGAGTGCTGCAGAAGCAAATGATAAGCTTTCCGACGCAGAACTGAATAAGGCAACTGATGCAGCGGCAAATGCAGGACAGACTGCGGCAGAAGCAAAGGATGCCATGCAGGCTGCCCAGAATAAGGTAAATGGACAGATCGAGAATATCAAGGATGCTGCTTCTATCACCGATGCCAATGCGGCATATGAGGAAGCAAAGAAGACCGCAGACCAGGCACAGGCTGATTTCGATGCAAAGCTTGGGGAGTATAATACCGCCAAGACAGCATATGAAGAGGCAGCACAGAAGGTGGCAGCTTATGAAAAGGCTTATGAGGAGGCTGTAAACAGAGCGGATGCGAACGCTGAGGCGGCAGCAGATGAGCTGGCAGCAGCGCAGGCAAATGCAGAAGCACTGGCAAAGGCTCTGGAGGCTGCAAAGGCTGCAGTGGATACCTCTGCGGCAGGTGCTCTGGATATTGCAGATAAGGAAGCCCTGACCCAGGGCGACAATGGACTGAACTGGAAAAATGAGGATCAGCTTTTCATTTCCATTATGCAGAACTACTATCTGCCCGAGGTACAGAAGATCACTGCCGATGATATTAAGGTTGTCCGCAGACAGGGTGAAGACAATAATACCAAGAATTATTTTGAAGTAACCTATACCGATGAGAATGGTAATAAGCAGACAAAGTATTACAACTATGTGATGGATGACAAACAGACTTCCAAGGACAATATCGTGATCTTTGAGAAGCGAATTGAGGAAGTAAACTGGAAGACGGCGCAGGAGACCAATCCGGATCAGTATGTGAAGGGAAACGGGGATACTATCACTGTTTCCGAAGTGGAAAAAGGTCTGAAAGACGGAACCATTATTGCAGTAGATGGAAAGAAAGTGATCAAGAACGACGGAACCGAGAGTATCATTATTTCCGACAATAACCAGAAGACCGAAAACGGCGAGGTTGATACTGATGTAAATGAGGCTACCGAGAAGGAATCCTGGAAACTGGATGAGAACGGCAACCTGATCAAGACCGTGACCGCTGATGTGACCACCATCACCTATACCGATGCAAAATTCACTTCTACCGAACAGTATCAGACAGAGGCAGAGAGAGATGCTGCAGCTGCTGCAAAGGAAAAGGATTTGAAGGACGCTGCCGGCAAGGATGTAACCGTTACAGGAACAGAAAAAACGGATTATACTTATACCGGTAACGGAACCTACATTCCTACCTTTACGAAGACTGTGAATGTGAAGGATGAAGAGGTTGAATGGAAGCATACAGATAAAAAGACGGATTATGGTGTAAGAACAGAGGAAGAAGCAGTAGCAAAGGTTACGAAAGAGCAGGAGAAGGCGTTAAGCAATAAGATTAACGATGATGACGACTTATACCTGATCGGTGTAAGCAGTGATCTTAAGGTAACCGGCTATACAGAAGATCACTGGTATGATGATTCCGACTTCCTCGTATCCGGCACTGTATCCGCAACTTATGCAAAGGTCATTAAGAAGACAGTAGACCAGAGCACCTTCGGTTCCCTTTGGAATGACATCAAGGCTCTGTTTGGTAATGGAGAATCTACGAACAAGAAGCTGGAAGATGCAGCCAGAAAGGCAGTCGAGGCAGATGGCGGTATTTTTGTCAGCGCTAACTGGGATGACTGGAAGCTCGGTAAGGCAACCATCCGCTATGTAGCAGGTGTCAGTGTCAAGACCGATGAGAAGACCACCGCAGCGGAGGCACAGAATGCGGTACAGGATGCAGCACTGGCACAGGCAAAAGCAAGCGGCGCAACCGGTGTGTACAATGTGAAGACTACAGATACCGATACCATTGCTCATACCAGCTATTCCTATGAGATTGATTATCTGGAGAAAACCGGAGAGGCCACAACCAATACTGCTGTCAGAACTGAGACATATGCAAATGCAGAGGTGCTGACCGGTCAGATCATCCAGAACCTGAACTATATTCAGGGCAACATTAAGCTCACCCAAAAGGATGAAGCCTATCGTAAATTCGTAGATGATGCCAAGGCACTGACTGAAAAGTATCAGAAGCTGTTACAGGATGCAAAGGCAGCACAGGGTGAGGTGGAAGCAGCACAGGGCAAGGTAGATGTGCTGAAGGCAGAGATCGAAGCTCTGAAGAGTAACAGAACCAGTAACCTTGGAGCTCTGAAGGAACTGGAAGGAAAGCTGGCCGTGGCTGAACAGAACAAAAAGGATGCAGAAGATACTCTGAAGGAGATTCTGGACAGCCTGGATAAGGCAGGCGGAGAGCTGGATAAGGTGATCGATCGTCTGACTCCTGCACCCACACCGGCAGCTCCCGCAGGCGGCAGCAGCGATACCGGAGAGACTGTTGTTAACCCGATTGTTCTGGCACCCGCACCGGTGGCACAGGCAACAGTAGTGACCCAGAATCAGGCAGCGGCACAGGGCGTGACGCAGATTGCTGATGAAGCAGCACCTCTTGCAGCAAATGTTGAGGAAGACACCCAGAAGACAGCAGAGGAAGCACCTAAGGCGGAAGAAGCAGTGAATATTGCAGACGAAGCAGTTCCCCTGGCAGATGTTGCCGTAGAGAGCGAACAGGCAAAGATGTCCTGGTGGTGGTGGCTGATCATTCTGATCCTCGGTGCAACCGGATATGAAATGTATAAGAAGCACAATGAGAAGAAGCTGAAGGCTCAGGCAGAAAATGCAGGAGATATCGAAGAATAAAAGATAACAAAAACGACATCCATCGGGATTTCCCCGGTGGATGTCGTTTTTTAGACCTTGGAAAGCGGATTACTCGAAGAGCTCTTCGACTTTTTCCAGATCACCGTCTCCGGTCAGCAGAAGAGTCACTGTGGTTTGGGCACTACTGATATCGGTTGTCCCCTCAACGCATAATTCACCGTCAGTATTGTAGAGAGCCCATTGGAACTCATTGACAGAGGAGGGCCAGTCTGCTTCCATAGAGATCGATTCCTGATCCGACAGGGAATCCAGATTTACCTGTTCCCCGGTCACGGGATCAATGACCGCTACCATACCGACTTCGATGCCGCACATATTGACTACTGACAGAGTGAGTGCCCTGGTATCCTCCGAAGTGGATTCTATGGCAGACGAATCGGAATCCGGGGAAACATCGGCAGGCAGGGCAGCAACCGTCTCAGACGGGGAGTGGGAAGCAGTCGTGGCGGAGGATGTATCCTCTCCGGCAGAATTCTGACTGCATCCTCCTAATAACAGACAACAGGACAATATACTTACAGTAAACAGATGTTGTATGAAGCTTTTTTGCATAACAGTCTCCTTTGTGTGAAAATCTATATCACTATTATAGCGAATTTCCCATAATAAGTAAATTTTCGCGATGAAAATTTTCGGAAGCAGACCGGTAGGAATTCCTGAAAAAATTATCGAAAAATGTGAGCCGTTTTTCATGGATAAGTAGTCTTTATAGATAGAGACTAAGAAATAACGGAGGCGGTCGAGATGAGCGGCATGTTATATTCCATACCTGTGATTTTGACAGGTTATCGAATCGTACAAATTGAAGATGAAGCGACACCGCTTGCACAGTCAGTAAAGAGTGGATATTACGGTGACACAGTAGCCGGAATGCTGGGTATTGGTGTTTTATTACTCTTGGTGATTTATTTTATATTATGCAGAAAATACCAGAAAAGAATCATAGAATTGCAGGAAAATGCACATCCCGGCTGGAACTGGTGGAAGCTTAGAAAGCAGGCAACCGAACTGGAGGATAAAAAGGCAGAAGGAATTGTCGAGGATATCCGGCGGGCAGCGCAAAGCTATATGACTGTTTAAATTGAAATAAATGAAATAGAGCTGATATAAAAAGGTCCGGGGAGCGTTCCCCGGATTTTTTGCGATACAATACAAAAATGAAGTATTTCGTTGCTGATGTCTGACGGTAATGTTATAATTATGTATGTGGTGGTTCCGGAGACCGGTGCCATAAGCATTAAGAAAGAAAAGGAAGGCATTCTATGAAAGTATTGGTAACAGGCGTAAAGGGTCAGTTGGGATATGATGTGGTAAATGAACTTACAAAGCGCGGCATTGAGGCGGTCGGTGTGGATATTCAGGACATGGATATCACGGATGCTGCCAGTGTGGAAAAAGTGATCGGTGAGGTAGCACCGGATGCTGTGATCCACTGTGCAGCCTATACTGCAGTGGATGCAGCGGAAGACAACGTGGAGCTCTGCCGCAGGGTCAACGCGGACGGCACACAGAATATTGCCAATGTCTGCAAAAAGTTAGATTGCAAGATGATCTATATCAGCACGGACTATGTATTTGACGGCGAAGGTACCAGAGCCTGGGAGCCCGACGATGAGCGCCATCCTCTGAACGTATACGGACAGACCAAATACGAGGGCGAGCTGGCAGTGCAGAATACACTGGAGAAGTATTTTATTGTAAGAATCTCCTGGGTATTCGGTGTGAACGGTAAGAATTTCATCAAGACCATGCTGAATCTGGGTAAGACCCATGATCATCTCACGGTGGTGAATGACCAGTTTGGTTCGCCTACTTATACTTATGATCTGGCAAGGCTTCTGGTGGACATGGTGCTGACCGACAAATACGGCATTTATCATGCGACCAATGAAGGTATCTGTAACTGGTATGAATTTGCCTGCGAAATCTTCCGCAAGGCAGGCATGAACGTGGATGTGGCTCCCGTACCGGCGTCCGAGTATCCCACGAAGGCTAAGAGACCGGAGAACAGCCGCATGAGCAAGGAAAAGCTCACACAGAACGGTTTTGAGAGACTTCCTTCCTGGCAGGATGCGCTGGAACGCTATCTGCCACAGATACAGTAGCGGTTCCTTATATAAGCAGCCCCTGTATAGGGGGGAATTTATGGGAAATACTTCATGGAGCGGTATTGGAAACGGTACTGCTCCTCTTTTGGTTATCATAATATGAAAAAGTCGTGAAAAACCCTGTAAATTTCACGAAAAACCAGTTGACAACGGGAGTTGGAACAAGTATACTATTAAAGCGTGCCAGAAAAGGTGCGTCTATTATACTATTAAGAAAGAGGTGAAACAGAATGCCAACATTTAACCAGTTAGTAAGAAAAGGACGTCAGACCTCTGTTAAGAAGTCTACTGCACCTGCTCTCCAGAAGGGTTACAACTCTCTTCACAAGAAAGCAACAGACGTTTCTGCTCCCCAGAAGCGTGGTGTATGTACTGCTGTTAAGACAGCAACTCCTAAAAAGCCTAACTCTGCTCTTAGAAAGATCGCCAGAGTACGTCTTTCCAACGGAATCGAAGTTACCAGCTACATTCCCGGTGAAGGTCACAATCTGCAGGAGCACAGCGTTGTTTTGATCCGTGGTGGTCGTGTTAAGGACCTGCCCGGTACCAGATACCACATCATCCGTGGTACCCTTGATACCGCCGGTGTCGCTAACAGAAAACAGGCTCGTTCCAAGTACGGCGCTAAGAGACCTAAGGATGCTAAGAAATAAGTAGTATCCGGGGCGTTTTGAACGTCGGACCGAGAGTTCGATGAAAATCCGCAAGGATTTTTGGAGACGATGCGGACATCGTCTTTGTACCACAAAAACGAAACTAAGAAAAGTGTTGGAATTCTGTGATACAGATATAACAGCGCGAACACTTGGGGAAACACATGTGAGTACCTATGATCTAACGTAAACAATTTGTTAAGGAGGGAAGAACCGTGCCACGTAAAGGACATATTCAGAAAAGAGATGTATTAGCAGATCCTTTATACAACAACAAAGTGGTTACCAAGCTTGTCAACAACATCATGTTAGATGGCAAGAAGGGTGTAGCCCAGAAGATCGTATACGGAGCATTTGCTAAGGTTGAAGAGAAGAGCGGCAAGCCTGCTCTGGAAGTATTCGAAGAGGCTATGAACAACATCATGCCTGTTCTGGAAGTAAAAGCAAGACGTATCGGTGGTGCTACCTATCAGGTACCTATCGAAGTTAGACCTGAGAGACGTCAGGCTCTGGGCCTTCGTTGGTTGACCATGTTCTCTCGTAAGAGAAGTGAGAAGACCATGGAAGACAGACTTGCTAACGAAATTCTTGACGCAGCCAACAATACCGGATCTGCAGTTAAGAGAAAAGAAGACATGCACAAGATGGCAGAGGCAAACAAGGCTTTTGCTCATTACAGATTCTAGTAGGAGGGAAAAAACTTGGCTGGAAGAGAATATCCGTTAGAGAGAACCAGAAATATCGGAATTATGGCTCATATCGATGCCGGTAAGACCACTACTACCGAGCGTATCCTGTATTACACAGGTGTTAACTATAAGATCGGTGATACTCATGAAGGTACTGCTACCATGGACTGGATGGCTCAGGAGCAGGAGAGAGGTATTACCATTACATCTGCAGCTACTACCTGTCACTGGACTCTTGAAAAAGAGACCAAACCCATGCCCGGTGCTCTGGAGCATCGTATCAATATTATTGATACCCCGGGTCACGTAGACTTCACCGTTGAGGTTGAGCGTTCCCTTCGTGTACTGGATGGCGCTGTCGGCGTCTTCTGTGCAAAGGGTGGTGTAGAGCCTCAGTCCGAGAACGTATGGCGTCAGGCTGACACCTACAATGTACCTCGTATGGCATTCATCAACAAGATGGATATCCTGGGTGCTAATTTCTACGCAGCAGTAGATCAGATCCGTACCAGACTTGGTAAGAACGCTATCTGCCTTCAGTTGCCTATCGGTAAGGAAGATGAGTTCAAGGGAATCATTGATCTGTTCGAGATGAAGGCTTATATCTACAACGATGAGAAGGGTGATGACATCACTGTTACCGATGATCTTGGAGATATGGCTGATGAGGCTGCTTTATATCATGATGAGCTCATTGAAAAGGTTTGCGAGCTGGATGATGATCTGACAATGATGTATCTGGAAGGTGAAATTCCTTCTGTTGAAGAGATGAAGGCTGCTTTGAGAAAAGCTACTTGTGAGTGCAGAGCCGTTCCTGTATGCTGCGGTACTGCTTACAGAAATAAGGGCGTTCAGAAGCTCCTGGATGCTATTATCGAGTATATGCCTTCTCCTCTGGATGTGCCGGCTATTAAGGGTGTTGACCTTGACGGTAATGAAGTAGAGAGAAAGTCCTCTGATGAAGAGCCTTTCGCTGCACTTGCATTCAAGATCATGACTGACCCGTTCGTAGGTAAGCTCGCTTACTTCCGTGTATATTCCGGTACGCTGAATTCCGGTTCTTATGTACTCAATGCTACTAAGGACAAGAAGGAACGTGTAGGACGTATCCTGCAGATGCATGCGAACAAGCGTGCAGAGCTGGAAAAGGTTTACTCCGGTGATATCGCAGCAGCAGTTGGATTCAAGTTCACCACTACCGGTGATACCATCTGTGATGAGCAGCACCCTGTAATCCTGGAGTCCATGGAGTTCCCTGAGCCCGTTATCGAGCTGGCTATCGAGCCTAAGACCAAAGCTGGTCAGGGCAAGATGGGTGAAGCTCTTGCAAAACTGGCAGAAGAAGATCCTACTTTCCGCGCTCATACCAATCAGGAGACCGGCCAGACCATTATCGCCGGTATGGGTGAGTTACATCTGGAGATCATCGTTGACCGTCTGCTTCGTGAGTTCCATGTAGAAGCTAACGTAGGTGCGCCTCAGGTTGCATATAAGGAAGCGTTCACCAAGGCTGTTGAAGTGGATTCCAAGTACGCTAAGCAGTCCGGTGGTCGTGGACAGTACGGACATTGTAAAGTTAAGTTTGAGCCCCTGGAGGCTAACTGTGAGAAGTTTGACTTTGATCCGAAGGCAAACATTCTGATCAACGATCCTCCTACCCTGTTATTCGAATCTACTGTAGTCGGTGGTTCCATTCCTAAGGAATACATCCCCGCAGTAGGTGAAGGTATCCAGGAAGCAGCTCAGGCTGGTATTTTGGGTGGATTCCCTGTACTGGGTGTTCATGCGAATGTATATGATGGATCCTATCATGAGGTCGACTCCTCCGAGATGGCATTCCACATTGCAGGTTCCATGGCATTCAAGGAAGCAATGCAGAAGGCAGCTCCTGTACTGCTTGAGCCGATCATGAAGGTTGAGGTTACCATGCCCGAGGAATACATGGGCGATGTAATCGGTGATCTGAACTCTCGTCGTGGTCGTGTAGAAGGTATGGAAGACATCGGCGGTGGTAAGATGGTTAAGGCTTTCGTTCCCCTTGCTGAGATGTTCGGTTACTCCACAGACCTGCGTTCCAAGACCCAGGGTCGTGGTAACTACTCCATGTTCTTCGAAAAATATGAGCCCGTTCCTAAGAACGTTCAGGAAAAGGTTCTTGCAGCAAAGGCGAAATAAGCGCTAAATCAATAAAAATAACTTGAAAAACCTCTGATTATTTAATATAATCAGAGGTAGCGAGTTAAAAAAATAAAACTACGAAACTGTTTAATTATTTTAAGGAGGACTTAAATAATGGCTAAAGCTAAATTTGACAGAACAAAGCCCCATTGTAACATTGGTACCATCGGTCACGTTGACCATGGTAAAACTACCCTGACCGCTGCAATCTCCAAGGTTCTTTCCGAGAGAGTACCTGGTAACGAGAAGGTTGACTTCGATCACATCGATAAGGCTCCCGAAGAGAGAGAGCGTGGTATCACCATTTCTACCGCTCACATCGAGTACCAGACCGAGAAGAGACACTATGCACACGTTGACTGCCCGGGCCATGCTGACTACGTTAAGAACATGATCACCGGTGCTGCACAGATGGATGGTGCTATCCTCGTTGTAGCTGCTACTGATGGTGTTATGGCTCAGACCAAGGAGCACATCCTTCTGTCCCGTCAGGTAGGCGTTCCTTACATCATCGTATTCCTGAACAAGTGTGATATGGTTGACGATCCCGAGCTGATCGAGCTGGTTGAGATGGAAGTAACCGAGCAGCTGGAAGAGTACGACTTCAATGACTGCCCTATCATCAAGGGTTCCGCTCTGAAGGCTCTGGAAGATCCCAGCAGCGAGTGGGGCGACAAGATCATGGAACTGATGGATACTGTAGATTCTTATATCCCTGATCCTCAGCGTGATACTGATAAGCCTTTCCTGATGCCCGTCGAGGACGTATTCACCATTACCGGTCGTGGTACCGTTGCTACCGGTCGTGTAGAGCGTGGTGTTCTGCATCTGAATGATGAAGTTGAAATCGTTGGTATCAAGGAAGAGACCAAGAAGACTGTTGTAACCGGTATCGAAATGTTCCGTAAGATGCTGGATGAGGCACAGGCTGGTGATAACATCGGTGCTCTGCTTCGTGGTATCCAGAGAACTGAAATCGAAAGAGGACAGGTTCTGGCTAAGCCCGGTACTGTTACCTGCCACAGAAAGTTTACCGCTCAGGTATACGTTCTGACCAAGGATGAAGGTGGACGTCATACTCCTTTCTTCAACAACTATCGTCCTCAGTTCTACTTCAGAACCACCGACGTTACCGGCGTTTGCGAACTGCCTGCTGGCGTTGAGATGTGCATGCCTGGTGATAACGTAGAGATGACCATCGAACTGATCCATCCTATCGCTATGGAGCAGGGTCTTACCTTCGCTATCCGTGAGGGTGGTAGAACCGTTGGTTCCGGCCGTGTAGCTACCATCATCGAGTAATTAATAGAATTACACTAAATTTAAGGCTTCCAAGGTTTTCCTTGGGAGCCTTTTTGCAGTGTGCCGAGCATGGCACTAATCTTACTGGTGCAAGTCCAGTGGTGGCAATAGAGGTGGTAGATAGGAAATTGTATAATCATATTGACAAGTGAGACCACAGGTGATAGTCTGTATATAAGACTACTGCATGTGGTCTGTTGGATTTAGGAGGATACACATATGGAAATTCAATTAGGTGTGATCGAGGCAAGATATGCAGATATGATTTGGGAGCATGAACCGGTTACTTCATCGGAACTGGTAAAGATGACGGCAGTGGAATTTAACTGGAAGCGCACAACTGCACACAATGTTTTGAGAAGATTGATTGATAAGGGATTGTTTCGGAATGAAAATGGACTGGTAACAGCCGTAATATCCAGAGAGGAATTTTATGCCAGACAGAGCAGACAGTATGTAGAAGACACCTTTGCGGGTTCTCTTCCGGCATTTATTGCAGCATTTACGCAGGATGCAAAACTGACACCGGAAGAAGCGGAGGCAATTCGTAAGATGATTGATCAGGCGGAGGAAAAATGAGTATGGGAGAAATTTTCTTAAAACTGCTGAATATGAGCATCACAGCCAGTTGGATAATTTTAGCAGTATTAGGTATTCGACTTCTATTTAGGAGGATACCGAAGTGGATTAGCTGTTTATTATGGGGGATAGTAGCAATCCGACTGATATTTCCGTTTTCCATAGAAAGTACATTTAGCCTGCAACCAAGTGCAGAGCCTATCAAGTCCAGCACTATGGTGGAGGGAGAACGGATACCTTATGTGCCGTTCATAGACAGTAACGTAGGTGTTGTAGAAAATACTGTAAATCCTTTATTGGCAGAAACCTTTGCATATCAGGAAACCCAAAGCGTGGCTCCGCTACAAATAGTGACAGAAATCGCAGGGGGGCTTTGGTTATGCGGAATGGTGGTGCTTCTTATTTTGGCATTGGTGAGTATGATAAAATTGCGCCTATGTGTAAGGGAAGCTGTGCTATATAGAGAAAACATCTATATTTGTGATGCAGTAAAATCCCCTTTTATTTTGGGAATTATCAGACCCAGAATATACCTTTCCTCTTCACTATCAGAGGAAGAGATGGCATATATTATAGCGCATGAGAGTGCACATCTTAAAAGAAAAGATCACTTGTGGAAACCTTTTGGGTATTTGCTTCTTTGTATCTATTGGTTCAATCCTCTTTGCTGGGTTGCATACATTATGCTATGCAAGGATATTGAGCTTGCCTGTGATGAAAAGGTGATTCGTGATATGAACTTTGAGGATAAGAAAAAATATTCCAGAGTGCTATTGTCTTGTGCAACGCAGAGGCGATTAGTAATGATGTGTCCGTTGGCATTTGGAGAAGTGGGAGTAAAGGATAGAGTGAAGTTGGTGCTGAATTACAAAAAGCCATCCTTTTGGATTGTTTTGATATCCATGGCTGCCTGTGTAGTAGTGGCTGTATGCTTTTTGACAGAACCGAAAAGTGATTTTTCGATAGCAGACTACAAGGCAATCAGTTATAGAGAATATCAAAAATTGACAGGATATGACGCGGAATTCTATCATGCCTTATATTATATCGGGGAATTGCCCAAAACGGAATTATCAATCGTTTTTGAAGGAGACTATGATGAAGATTTAGCAGGGGCTGTTCTGGCTGAGGATGCGAAAGCAATAAGGATACAGGGGAGATTATCAGAGTTGTTTGGCGATGACACTAAACAATTAAGTGAGTCTGAACTCCTAAAAAAAATAAGTGAAAATTACGGAAATGTTATTTCCATAGATTATAGGGAAGGGGCGGGAACCGCATATTATGTGGGGGATTATTATGCACATATAGCAGTTGCAGCTGATACGGATGATAATAGGAATACGGTGTTTGAGATTGCAGTGGAAAATCAGACGAAAAACGAAAAAATATTTTCAGGCAGCAGTTCTTTTTGGCTTATCTGGGAAGAGGAGGAGCCAGTCAAAGAAAACGAAAATGTGGAAAACGCAAAAGATGACAATGGATACATATGGCTATCTGATACAGTGTTTATAAGTGAACTTAAGGACTTGGATGGCAATGGTACAAAAGAATATGTGGAGGTCGATCTAGGAGATGAATCAAACAACTTCTATTCCCATTTCAAGTTTTATTGGAATGGTGAGATGATTTATGAGTATGAGGATCCTTGTAGAATTGACCCATGCGTAGCAGAATATGTAGACTTGGATCATGATGGGGAAAAAGAAATTTTCTTTTCATTTGCTCCAAGAGTAAATTCCATGCCACTTATGGAGTATATCGTATTAAAGCAGAACAATTCAAGTTGGAAACCGCTGGAGATGATTCATGGCGAAACGATGATGGATAATGCATTTCCATTGTCTGTTACAAAGGGAGACACCAAGTGGCAGGCTGTGATATCCTGTGAAAATTTGGATGAATCAGTTACTTTCGATGTAGAATCACATTATTTAGATTTGAAAAGAGAATTTCTTTCAGACAACGGGGAAGAAACGGAATTTACCAGTCAGTTGGTTGAGTGGTATGAAACAGAATTTGTAGATTACTCTTCGGGAGAAATCTGTGGGAATGTGTCAGCGTGGGGAATTTGGAATATAGAAGTAGGAGAATATGAAGGAAAAACCTGCCTGATTGCAACACATGGGATTCAGTGTTATGATAAGTTTGATTTTTGGGGAGAGGCAGATGTCTACTTTGATTATGATGAAAAAGGAAATACAAGATTTTTGAGCATCCAGTTTAGACCACAGTACCAGTATTTGGATCAAAATAAAGAAGTCGAAGAGAGAATTTATGAAGGTGAGACGCCCGGCGTATCTTATGGTGATATTGCGGAAAGATATTATACTGTAGGTCAATATATGAAAGAGGTAAAGGATGTATCAAAGGCTATGGCCGCAGCAGGGGATTCGTATATATGTGATGAGTACCTAAATGCGATGGGAAGCCCGGAGGCTGAATCTGTATATGTATTGCATGATTTAAATAATGACGGTATAGAGGAATTTTTTATAGGTCTTAAATTTAATTATGATATACCTTACTATGTAATTTATGATGTATATACGTGGAAAGACGGAAGAGCGTATCAGTTAATGAGAGGTATCGGATATCGTAATGGCTCGTGTAAGATATGTGAAAATGGAGTAATAGAGGATAATTATTCAGGGTCGGCATGGGACGGGCAAACATTATACCATATTTTACCTGAGGGAGGAATTGAACTTGAGACAATAGACAGTGTTTCTTCAAGGCGAGACGGCACAGTTCAATCCTATTATCACTGGAATGAATTGATAGATGAAAATTTGGTACAAACGACAAAGGAGCAATATCAACCGGAGTCTGTCACATATGTCGATTGTAATAGGGAGACAATTGAGCAACTACGTCTGAGTGGAATAAGAAAATAACTTACCGATTGACTTATAACTGATATTAAGGACAAGATGCATATTAGCTGATCAGGAGCAAGTATTCCGGTGCCAAAACGGTGCCACGAAACCATGCAAATAAAAATAGACCATGTAAAATCAACGAAACTATGCAGATTTCAGCCATAAAAAGCATAGAAAATATGTTGAAAAACGCTATTCAGATAACGTGAAGGTGGTAGAACCGTTGGTTCCGGCCGTGTAGCTACCATCATTGAGTAATTGTGCGTTAGCAATGAGAAGCATTAAATAAGTGTAAAATAGTCCAGAGCAAGCTTGCTTGCTTCTGGGCTTTTTTATGCTTATGAGAATGCGGCGAATGCCGCATTCATCGAGGAAACACGCATATAGAATGTTACATATAAAGTGGTTGTATCTACAAGTAAAAATTGGTTGACAAAAATGACTACTGATAGTAGACTATAAATAAAAGACTACACACAGTAGACAAAAGGGGTGATCATATGAGTGAAATAAGATTAGGAGCAGTAGAGTCCAAGTTTGCAGATATCATATGGAATAATGAACCATTGCGACCAGTAGAATTGGAGAAACTCGCGGAAGCTGAATTGAATTGGAAGCGGACGACTACTTTAACCATTTTAAAAAGGTTATGTGAAAGAGGAATTTTTCAAAACAAGGACCGAATGATTACTTCCTTAATCAGTAGGGAAGAGTTTTATGCTCTCCAAAGTGAAAAGTTTGTGAATGACACTTTTGAAGGTTCATTACCGGCTTTTTTGGCAGCATTCGGTTCCAGGAAGAAGTTATCGGATATGGAAGTGGAGGAACTGAAAAAGGTGATAGATAGTATGAGGAGGTGAGTAGATGGATTGGTACGAATTATTACCTAAGATTTTGAATATGAGTCTTACGGCAAGTGTTATCATTGTTACGCTGCTTATACTCAGAGTGTTGCTGAGACGGGCACCCAGGATATATTCCTATATGTTATGGACAGTTGTATTGTTTCGTCTGCTTTGCCCTATCGCTATAAATACTCCCTTATCGGTATTGGATTTATTTGATACCCCAATTGTGGAAACAACTGATAGTGTGAGTCAGGTTGCATATATTCCGAACAATATCGTTCATACAGAGAATCCAGAAGTGACATTACCAGTTCCGGTATTGGACAATGCTATAAATAATGCGTTGCCACAAGGGGCGGAACAGCTTGTAGCAGATCCTTTGGAGGCGCCTGTCAGCATTGCGATCTATATATGGCTGGCTGGAATCGTGGCTATGATAGGCGTTAGCATGATTTCTTATGTTAAGTTACGAAAGAGTCTGGTTGGAGCAGTGCGGGTAAGGGGTAATATTTATGTTGCGGACTACATTACTACTCCTTTTGTGCTTGGCATATTCAGACCGCATATTTATTTGTTATCTTCATTAAGCGAACAAGAGCAGGAGTATATTCTAAAACATGAGCAATATCATATTCGCAGAGGGGATCATATTTTTAAATTGCTTGCCTATGTAGCCCTTTGCATACACTGGTTTAATCCATTGGTTTGGCTGGCCTTTCTATTATTTAGCAAGGACATGGAAATGAGTTGTGATGAGGCGGTTGTCAAAAAACTTGGGGAAGATGTACGAGCAGATTATTCTGCTTCTTTACTGAATTTAGCAACAGATAATGCTATTATGTTTGGAATGCCACTTGCATTTGGTGAGGTGGACACCAAAGGACGCATCAAAAACCTGGCAGCGTGGAAGAAACCTACTTTCTGGGTTACCATAGGGGCAATTTTGATATGCATTGTTGGAATTGTGATATGCATATCCAATCCAAAGGAAGAAAATTTGTATGCACCGGAACCTTTTGGTCATAGCTACAGGGTGGCAGAAATTATGAATGATGCATCCCATTATGCGTTCGCCTATACACTTGAAACGGCACCCAGATATCAATTTACATCGGATTATACTATGCTCATGTCAGGTGATATATTGGATGATAAGGGCACAACGGAGTGGGTACAGCAGAGCGGGAAAATTGAGGAAGTAAAGATTACAACAGAAAACTTTGATAACTATTTCGATATGTCCGGCTTTACTATTTCAAATGATTCATGGTCAAAATTTAGAAATACAATAAATAAGGCGTGGCGGATAGATGTGGAGAATAATGTGTTTTACTATTTCCTTCAGACAAAAGACGGAAGTGTATATCTGACTTATGGGTATGACGCAGATAATAGTACGGAAGTGTTGGAGGAAGGTTCTTATATCCGATGGTTGTTTCGTTTGGAACGTACAGACATCCTAAGTTGCAATGCCATTAGTGAGGACTGCAATGCGTACATTGAGCCGACATATTATCTAAATAGTGACGAAGTGAAATATGATGAATTATATCCAAATCCGATAAATCATTCCGGAAAGCTGGTATTTACCGTGGATGGTGGTACAGATACAAATGTTTTGGCCGTTAATGAGGAGTATCATAAGTACACATCGGACGGAGTTATTGTAGAAAAAGAAACTTATGAGCTGGAACGTAATGCACAGGGAAAGTTTGAGTTGGAGGTTGCTGTCCGGGGCGATCATCGTGATGAGGCAATATATTTCATTTATGTCTATGGAAAATCCGGATTTTACGCAATAAAGATAGATTTTCAGACTAGCGAAAGTGCACTGGCAATTGAGGTACCGGGAACAATGGAAATAGATAATATGGTGGACAAGACGGATTCCTTGGATACAGCCATATTAAACGCTATTATTGAACATACTGCATCCGATTATCCGGATGGTGCCTATCATTGTGCCAGCTTTGTGGAGTTCCATAGTGAGAAATTATGCGGAGTGCCTATTGCTGATGGGAATATTTCGAAAGAGTTAATAATGGTATACGGAATGGCAATGGAACAGTCATTTTCTTATTCGGAAGGTAAGTTAAATCAAGTCGGTGGAAGCCATATGCCGGTGGTCATCACTTTTGAAGTGGCAGATAATACATATACGGTGACTGATTTTTGGGTTCCCAGAGATGGAAGTTATTATGTATCGGATATTAGGGACAAATTTCCGGATGAAATTGAAGAAGATGCTCTGGATACGCAGAAATATGTGGTGGCTCAAATACAAGAGTGTTATAGTAGAGCGGTTCAGTATTATCAGGTAGATACGGAAGCCGTTATAGAAGAATTATTTGACAAAATGGAAGCATCTCCGGCAACCGCATCGAATCCGGCAGATTATATTGATACACATTCTTTGGAATACAGAGAACTTATGTATTATGGACAATACAGTTTAAACTATATCTTTCATAAATTTATGGAAGGAGAACAGAAGGGATTGCGTGGTCAATTGATGAAGATACTTTTAGATGATTTGGCCCCAGAAGCAAAGCTTCGATTATATGCAGAAACTGGACAAGAGTACTTCGATGAATGGGCAAAGGGTGCTGTAGAAGTATTAGAGCAACATGATATGGAATGGATAAAAGAAAATCAACCCGCAATGTGGATTTATTTGCAGATGGTTGAGTAAAGGATGAAGAGAACAGCTTCGTTACAGTGTGGCGAGGCTGTTTTTGTTAGTTGTAGTTGTGTTTTGTAGATGATATAATTAAAAAGTATGAAATATAGAAGAAAACTACGATATAAAATGGATAGTTTGTGATATAAATGGTTGGAATATATTTTAGTGGCACCGGCAATTCCAGATATGCAGCAGAATTGTTTTGCAAGGAATATGATGAAGCGACTAAAGCATTTTCATTAGAAGACGATAATATTACCCGGGTTGTGAAAAACGAAGAAATGCTTGTATTTGCCTGTCCGGTGCAATATAGTACTGTGCCAAAAATACTGCGTGATTTTATAATTGAAAATAAAGAACTTTGGGGGAGTAAGAAGGTTTTTCTTATCGCCACAATGGGATTGTTTAGCGGTGATGGGGCAGGAATTCTTGGGCGGCTTTTACAGCAATACGGAGCAGAAATAATAGGTGGATTGCATTTGAAAATGCCAGATAGCATAGGCGATGAAAAAGTGTTGAAACGACCACTGGAAAAGAACAAGGAACTTGTGAAGAAAGCGGAGCAAAAGATTAGTAAGTCGGTTCGGCTTTTGAAAGCAGGGAAACCAACTCGGGAGGGAATTGGTATATTATATCGCATGGCGGGTTTCTTTGGACAACGATTGTATTTTGGACATAAGACAAGAAACTATTCTGATAAACTGCGTGTGGACGAAGATAAGTGCATAGGGTGTGGCAAATGTGAAAAGTTATGTCCCATGAATAATATCAAGATTGTCGATAAGAAAGTGGTACAGAATAATCAGTGTACTATGTGTTATAGGTGCATCAATAATTGTCCGAAACAGGCTATGACATTGCTTGGGAAAAAGGTTGTGGAGCAGAGTGCGATAGAGAAATATTTATGATGAGGAGAGCGTAAATGGTACTTTTAGTAGTCGATACACAGAAATTAATAACGACACCAGATTTATATAATTTCAATGCGTTCGAATGTGCTGTTAAATCGTTAATTGCTGCAGCCAGAGAGAATAATGTTGAGGTTATTTATGTAAGACACGATGATGGAGCTGGTGCGGAATTGACAAAGGGAACACCGGGTTTTGAGATATATGAAGGTTTTGGTCCACAGCCGAGTGAGAAGATTTTCGATAAAACGGTAAATAGTTCTTTTAAGGGAACGGGGCTGTTGGAATACTTGAAAGCTAAGAATGTTCATACAGTGGCAGTTGTGGGATTGCAGACGGATTACTGTATTGATGCAACAATCAAGTGCGGATTTGAGCATGGTTTTAAAATGATTGTGCCGGAAAATGCAAATTCCACATTTGATAATGCCTTTATGACAGGAGAGCAGAGTTATAAGTATTACAATGAGTTTATGTGGAAAGGCAGATATGCGGAGCGTATTTCTGTGGAGGAAATGATTAAGAAGATGAAAAAATTGTAATTTGTATCATATGAAGTTGTGTTATAAATTGTATTTTGATTATATTATAAAGCTTATAGGGGAGAATTATGAAAACATATTTTACTAATGGTACAATGGGAGATGTAAAATATTTTATTGATGATTTGGCAGAGTTCCAAATACAAGAGCTTGCTGGCGATAACTCTAATAGGTATATATATCCGGGAGATACGATAAATTATACATTGGATAGCGAATTGGTAAAACTATATGATGTGTTAAGAGATTTATATTTTGATGATGTAGATAGATATTATGAAGAACTAGCTGTTTTGCCCATATGGGTTCAAGAGGCAGGACAAAATTCTGACTGTGCAATAGATGTGGATTTGTTTTGTGAATTGATAAATGCTGAAGAAAGTAGAAAAATACCTAATTTGTATAAACATCTATATCTTGTAGATTGCCAATTCTTAGTTGGAACACTTCAAAATTTGTTGTCAGCGATGGAAGATGCATTTGTAAGATATTATATGACATTGGCTAACATGAGAGAAAATGATGCATATAAAAGACTTACAGATTCAAATGGCACAATATGTATAATATCGGAAGCTTCAAGGTGTGCTTCTGCATTATTGGAAACATATTTTATAAAGGCCTATTCTATTTTGGATATTCTGTGTAAAATATGTTATGAAATTCAAGAGAAGCAGTCAGATTTTTCACAATACAAAAAGATAAAGAGTGCAGATGTATTGTGGGGATTTAGAAAAAAATTGCTGATTAATGAGACGGAAAATACGTTGTTTGAAAAATGTGATTTGGTAAGTATGATAGAATCATTACGAAACGAATCTGTACATAATGGTACGTGGGAACTTAATCCTAAAATATTTGTTAGATATGATGAAGGGATTGTGGGGGAACGATTTATGCTTTTTCCGGATACGCTACAAGGAAGACTTGCTACAGTAAAAAGCCGGAAACATTTTTTCTCTAAGGGGATTAAAGTTAATAGTGTGTTGCCCTGTATTCATGCAGAGTTTAAACAGAGATTGCTGCAAACGTTAGTTACAATAAATGGGCACTGTTTATATACAATGAAGAATTAGCTAGAATAATATGCATAATTTAAATAAAATCTATCATTAATCAAATAAAAGGTGTTTTTCTTGAAAGAAAAAACATATAGCTTAACTGATAAAATAATAATGAGTATTATAAAATGCCTTTCAGAAGCCATCGGCGATGATGTTAAAGGTTGCTTGCGCCGGGAGAATATTAATGATAGGTATTCTAATGGAAAGAAGCTTATAAAATGGGACTTTATTAATCGTAATCTTGCTATGAATTTCTCGGCAGGGAATTTCACTGCTGAGTACGCTAAACGTGGTGCGTGGTATATGGCACCACTGTTCGATAAAGAAACTGGAACAATATATACAGTGATGCGAGAAGAGCGTTTTAAAGATATTCAAAGGAGCCAAGCAAAGAGAAGGAGAGCACACTATGTTGATGCGTTAGTGCAATCTTTTAATTTTGATTTGAATACAGTGCATCAGTATTCAATGTTTGAAGAACCGTCTTTTGAAGAAGAGGAAGTTAAGAGTATTGTTGAAGATATTATAAAAGATTTTGGTATTGATAAAACAATTATTAAAAGATATAAGACCATATTATTTGAAGAGTATCATTCGGAACTTGTAGCAGTACGTTGTTGCGTATTAGATAGTTCATTACAAGTGGTTGAAGAAGATTGGAGTGCTTATATTATGCATAGTGAGTCAGTGGTAGTGGATACTGTTACTGATTCAAATGAGCCTAATGTGTCAGGTATCAAGTTGAAAGATAAGGCTAAGAAAAAAGCAAAACAGAGAGAACTTGTTGCGTTGAAAGAAACTGCACAAGAACAGAATGCATAATTTTAATAATATTGCAGGAGCGGTTATTATGGGAAATATAATTCCGTTTGACCAAATAACAAGTGGTAAACATTTTAATGGTGAACGTTTGAGAATTGCAAGAACATGGAGAGGATACTCTGCCATAGAATTAGCGGAGAAGATTGGAGTTAATCGACAAACCATTTCTATGTATGAGAACGGTAAATTAGATAATCCGGAATTTTCAACGATTCAAAAATTTAGTGAAACATTAGAATTTCCGGTTGAATTTTTCTTGGAGGATATAAAGATTGACGTGGAGAAAAGCGCAACATATTTTAGGTCATTGATGACAACTAATAAGAAATATAGAATTGAACAGGAAGATAAAATTAAATTTATTGCTGTAATTTATAATATGATGAATGAATATTTGGATTTTGAGTCGTTGAATTTACCACAGATTCCAAGAAATACATCACCTCAAAAAGCAGCAGAAATATTGAGAGATTATTGGAAGATTGGGAATAAGCCGATTGATGACATTGTATATTTGGTCGAATCGAACGGTTTGATTGTAACTGATTTTGCAACTTCTACGGGAGATGTTGATGCATTCAGCCATAAAATTGTATGTGGAGAAAAAGAAACTTATTTAATTGGCTATTCACAAAATAAAAGAATGGCAGCTAGAATTCACTTTGATATAGCACATGAGCTGGGGCACATATTGCTTCATAATTGGAATGAAGATTTAGAAAATATAGATAAAGAGGATTTTAAAGATATTGAACAAGAGGCGCATTCATTTGCGTCAGCTTTTTTGCTACCGGAGAAAGAGTTTTCAGATGATGTAAGACCGTACGCTACTAATTTGGCATATTATGCAGAATTGAAGAAAAGATGGAAAGTATCAATAGCAGCCATGATCCGTAGAGCCAAGGATTTAGGGATTATTTCAAATGATGATTATAGCAAGCTGATGCGAAACATGCAAAAGCAAGGCATTCGAAAGGTGGAACCGTTAGATAATGAGTTGAGGACTGCGGAACCTTCATTATTACGCCAGGCAATAAAAATACTTTTTCAAGAAAATGTTTTTACACCAAGTGAGTTTTTGGAGGAGCTATCAACAGAATATGGTCTGACTATTTATCCTAATGATATTGAATCTATATTGAGTTTAAAAGAAGGTACATTTAATGAGGAGAAACAAACGAAAGTTTCTATTAGTGTAAAACCAAGGGAATGATTGTCTGAAAAGAAGTTATGGTACTTGAACTGAATAGGCAATATTGATATGTGTGTAATATTAGACGAGGAGATGAGACTATTTTAATTCGTTTGATTGATGATATTAATAGAGCGTTGGAAAATGAAGCTTATTTTGCAGCGTTGGCATTGGCATTAACTTTGCCGGATATTTGTGGTAAAGCAAAATATCCTAATGAACGTAATGGGACAAGATATATTAACTGGTATGATGAATATGTGGGTAAGTATGAACAATGTCCATGTGAAACTTGTCAAGAAAACAAAATGCCGTATCTTAGTGGAGAGATTGTTTATCAACTGAGAAACTCATTTTTGCATCAGGGAACACCTAATGTTGATAAAAATAAAATCCAAAATGAATTTAATAAACTCGACAAGTTTACTCTTGTTATAGAGAAAAAGAATGAGTTTGATATTTATGCTGATGCATCATCGGTTGGTGTGGAGCGTTCGTACAGGGTAAATGTTAGAAGATTATGCTTAATTTTAACACTTACAGCAAAAGGATATTATGAAAAACATATGGACGAATTTAATTTTTTTAATTTTTCTGTTTTAGAGATGTAATCTATATGTATGCGTATACAAGGAAAGGAGTTTAATGTTTAAATTTATATTTGATTTGGCAACAGAACCATTGGGATTACCGATTGAGTGGTATTATGAATGGTTGATTTTAGGCGTGATAGGTTTTATTGCATATTTATTTGCGTACGACAAGGTCGGAGATATGTATCATTCCCATGTGATTTCAGGACGAATGTTGGGTTCTTTTTTTCATTGGTTAATAAGAGCTGCGTGCTTTATTGGATTATGGGCAGTTACATATGGTGTGATTTGGATTGGAAAATTTGTGATTGCGAATAAGATTCTGGTAGGTTCGATTGCTGGAATTATATTGTTGCTTATTATAGTTGTAAGGATATTATTGTGGAAACATAGCCGTAACGAGTTGCTAAGGGTAAAAGCGAAAGTGAAAGAAAACGATATTGAGGAGTAAGAAATTATGTCAAGAGATGTGGTCGTACAGGCTGTTTTGGAATATTTACAGCAAAAATATGATTTATCCGATTTGGAAAAAGATATAATGTCTACACTATCCAAATACAATGAGCAGCCTTTTGATAGAAAAGGTGCAGAACAGAAGGTTGTTGAGAATAATAGGAAATATCCAGACATATTAACTGCAATAAAAATGGTTCCGGGAATAAATGTAATTCCTTTTTCGGAAGTTTCTGATGAGGGTGTTCGGGATAATTTGAAAATGCAGATAGAAGCTATGTGCTTTAAAGAGTATAACATTATTAAGAGTTGATTTTAGTCTTATAGATAGAAAGTGAGATGAGCATTTTGGAAAAAACTTTTGACCTTTCACAATTTGATGAATATAGAGAAGACAACAGAAGAGAAGTCAAAAAAGCAGAAGGTGGTTTGCCGGTTTCGTTGTGGGACACCTATTCTTCTTTTGCAAACTGCTATGGTGGAGTCATTATTCTTGGTGTCAAAGAAAATAAAGATGGTAGTTGGAGAACTACTGGTCTCCAGAATGCATCTAAGCTTCGTAAGGAATTTTGGGATAATATGAATAATCCCAAGAAGGTAAATATTAATCTTTTGTCAGAAGATGATGTGCAGACCTATGAAGTTGGTGACAATAAGGATGTCATTATGGTTATTTATGTGCCTATGGCAAAGCGTGAGCAGAAACCGGTGTACATTAACAATGATATTTTTAATGGTACTTTCCGTCGTAATTACGAGGGTGATTATCATTGTACCAGATTGCAGGTAAAGACCATGCTTCGCGACCAGACCGAGCGTACGATGGATATGGAAGTGCTTGATAAGGTTCCAATGGAAGATTTGAATTATGATACTATTCACGGATACCGCAACAGTCATCGTTCTTTAAAAGAGGGACATCCTTTTGAGCGCCTGAGCGACCATGAGTATCTGAGAAGTATTGGGGCGGCGGCTATTTTTGATGAAGATGGAAAGTTGCATCCTACGGCAGCAGGTATGCTGATGTTTGGTGATGAGTATAACATTGTGCGTCACTTCCCGGAGTATTTCTTGGATTACAGAGAAGAGTTGGACCCTACCACTCGATGGAGCGATAGATTGCAATCAAGCTCCGGTGAATGGTCCGGAAATGTGTGCGACTTTTATTTTAGAGTTTATAACAAAATTATCAAAGATATTAAGGTGCCTTTTAAAATGGTCGGTGGCGAACGGGTTGACGATACTCCGGTACACAAGGCACTTCGTGAGGCCTTGGCAAACTGCTTGATTAATGCAGATTATCACGGATTGCGTGGTGTTGTTATTCGTAAGGAACCGGACAAGCTGGTTTTAGCAAATCCCGGTTATGTCAGAACGGGTAAAAAGCAGATGCGTCTTGGTGGCGAATCAGATCCCCGAAACAAGGCTCTTATGAAAATGTTTAATCTTATCAATATCGGTGAACGTGCCGGAAGTGGCGTGCCGAACATCTTTAATGTATGGGCTGACGAAGGCTGGGAGGAACCAGTGATTGAAGAAAGATTTGATCCGGACAGAACAGTATTATCACTTTCTTTTAAGAAAAAAGTGACAGAAAAAAGTGACAGAAAAAAAGTGACAGAAAAAAGTGACAGAAAAAAAGTGACAGAAAAAACACAAGCACATTATGATATGATTCTTTCGTTTATGGAAGAGGATGTATGGTATAAGGCAAGTGAATTAGTGGATGTGCTTGGAGTTAGAGAGACAAGAACTAAAGCATTGCTCAGAGCTCTTGTTGAAGATGGGTTGCTTGAAGATAATGGTACTATTAAAGGACGAAAGTATAAAAAACGATGAGGTAAGATACGTAAGAAAAATGAAGATTTTATTCTGGAATGTTCATAGAAATACAAAAATAAATAGTTATCTTGTCAGCCTTGTAAAAGATAATGCAGTGGATGTTTTGATTTTGGCAGAATATGATGATTCAAAAGAGGGATTGAATGATTTATTGCAACGCGAAAATATTAAGTTATTTGCACATGGTACTTTTGGTTGTGAGAGAATAGATGTTTGGAGTATATATGATGACATTTCTTTAGGAAAGCAAGAACCGTATTATTCTTTACAAGTTATAAAAGGCGAATATATAATTTGTTGTGTGCATATGCCCTCTGATTTGCATGGTGGAAATCAAGATGAAAGGCACGAGATAGCACGAATGATGGTATATAATATAGGGGAATTGGAAAAAGAGATAGGCTCAGAAAAAAGTATAATTATTGGTGATTTCAATGAAATGCCATATGAAAGGACGTGCCTATATGCAAGTGGAATGCATGGGCTCCCGGTTTTGACAGAGAACGATAAAAATACAAGGATAGTAAAAAATATTGAGTATAGAAAGTTTTACAACCCTATGTGGAATTTGTTGGGAGATTTTAATTATCCGCCGGGAACATATTACTTAAACGCTGCAAAAATATGCTCGCCAATGTGGTATATGTTTGATCAAGTGATAATAAGTAAAGATGTAATTCCTGTTTTTAAGAAGGAAAGCTTAAAGATTATCACATCATGCAGTTTTTCAAATCTTGCAGATGCAAAAGGAAGACCAAATGAAAAAATTAGCGATCATTTTCCTATAATATGTGAAATAGAAAACGATTAGAGAAGGAGAGAGACTATGGATAATATGAAATTTTCTTTTGAGCTAGTTGATAGATATAAACCTAATGAAGTGCTAGAAATGGCATTAAAGCAAGTCGAAGATGCTACAAGAGGATTTGTTAAAGGTAATATTCAAGATTATGATGGACCGATGCAAGATTATTTGAAAAAGAATGGGTGGGCTGAAACACTTGGTTCTCTTGTGACGGCGTCTGATGTGACGGTCAGCATACAGGATTCTTTGGGAGAACAAGGGACAGAAAAACATAAATATGAGGTGTATTTAACAGTTGATGCATTACCACATTATAAATATCGCATTATGTTTTTGGAATATGGAACGCTTTCATATCCTGCCAAAGTGGTTATGAATGATAATTTGGCAGCAGAATGTTTTGGGAATTTTAAGAATAAATTTGAAGTAGAATCTATGGCAGAAATGGAGAATATGATTGATACAATTTTGTCATCTGATGTGATGAATAAATTAATACAAAATTTGATTAATGAGTCATTAAGACAAAAGTTAAAATCTGGTGAGGTTATGATTGAAGATAAAAATGATGATGCAAGCGAGGAATAGCTTAACAACTTGTATGTAGGCTTGCATATTCACATGCAAGCTGACGTGCAAGCTGCATGCAAGTTCAAGCAGGTATGAAGAAGTGCGATAGATTTGTGGAAAGATACATACAATAGTCTTTTGTGTGTACTTTTGCTTAAATCTGTATCACACTGCACACCGCTCTATCTGTGTCGCATTATAAAGCGGAACACAGCGTGCTCTGTGATACTTGAAAATATGTATCACACCCCCTAAAATGTGTATCACACCCCCGATTTTGTCAAAAATCCTAATTTACATTTCGATTCGCCCATGCTATATTATTACCATGGTGGACGAAAAATAGCAGAAATCCGTGATACGAATCTGCAACATTTTCCCCGGAAAAAGATAAAATAATAGGTAAAATACCCATAAAATGAGTCACAAAATGGCAAAAACCGAAACAAATAAGTTTCTAAACACGCTTAAATCGGACCGTGAAGGTGGTAGAACCGTTGGTTCCGGTCGTGTAGCTACCATCATTGAGTAATCTTTGATAGATAGTATATAGCTTTTATTCTGGGGAAGTACTTGTACTTCCCCAGTTTTTTCAATAGACTCTATATTCAGATTTTCTTTTATAACATTTTTAGGCATGATTCTGTGCCGAATATTTCAAGATTTTATAACAGATATAACGTTCCATAAAATAGAAACAGAAACATTCTATACCGCTCGATGTAAGAAAGATCGATAACAAGCGGTAAAATTTCATCACAATATTCAAATAAAATTATGCGATACCGCCTAAAAAAGAGAAAAGGAAGCGGCAGGCGGTAAAGATAGTCACAATATTTGAAAAAGAGATCCGAAAATACCGCTCAAAAAGAAGAAAGGGAATGATAGGCGGTAAAACTAGCCACAAAACTTGAATAAGAGACCAGCAAATACCGCTCAAATTAGAGAAAGAAGGAGCAGAGCCGGAAAAATAACGACAAAAGATGAAAACAAACCATGTAGTACCGCCGGGAATAGTGAAGAAACGTGCAGGGCGGTAAAGGATGAAGGAATAATAATTATAAAAATGGAAGTCTCAGGAAGGGGAAAATTGATATATTATATACAATTCAAAAGGAAATTAAAATGTTGGAGAAGGAGCTTGCCCGTCTGGAAGAGGAACTTAAGGTGTTACCATACGGTTCTCTGCGCTGTACGAGTAGTAGAGGAACAGACCAATTTTATGTAAATGGTAATTATATCAGTAAAAAACAAATGAATAAAGTAAAGGGCATTGCCCAAAGAGAATACGATGATAAATTGGTGTCCGTTATAAAAAGCAGATTGCAAATGTTGCAGCAATTGGAACTTAGTTATGTCTCACATGAACTGAAAAATTGTTTTGAAAATGTTTGTAAGGCTCGAAGGAAGCTTATTACTCCAGTTTTTGAAACAGTGGAAGAGAAGATACTTAGGTTTTTGGAAGAAGAGTACGAGCCGGGAAAATTTGATGAAGACAACCATACAGAATTTATTACAGTAAACGGAGTACGGGTAAGATCAAAGTTGGAAGTACTTATTTCAAATTATTTGAATCAGTATAGGATACCGTATCGATATGAGAAACCGATAGCATTGCTGGACTGGAATAAAACAGTGATATGCAGACCTGATTTTACGGTTATGAATAAGAGAACAGGAAAGATATTTTTATATGAACATCTCGGAAGAATGGATGACGAAGATTATGTTTCCGCAAATATGCGAAAGCTTGATCTTTACGAGAAAAATAATTATTTACTGGGGGAAAATCTGATTGTAACTCATGAGACAAGTAAAGCCCCTTTAAATGTAAAAGTATTGGAACTATACATTAAAACTTACTTTATTTGAAATTAGAAGGGGAAGAGAAAACTTATAGGGAAAACTCCGCACTCTTAAATTCATGGTGCAAAACAACTTTTGTTATGATATATTTACTTTGGATTACGAGAATGCTTTGATTTTCATATGTCTAGGACTGTGTCCGGATTTTTTGGGGACTATGTTTTGATCAATATTTTTAAAGCTAATGTATAGGATTGGAGGAAAGCCAATGAGCGAACCAAAGAGAACAGGATTGCTGCAATTATTAGGAAATAGTTTGGGATGTCAGTTTGTTATTCCGGTGTACCAAAGAAACTACACATGGGCGGCAGAACGAGAGGTTAAGCAATATTTTGATGATTTACAGAGCGTCTTAAAAGGCGATTATAAAAACCATTTTATGGGAATTATAATCTATCTTGAAAAGGCTATTGATTTTAGCTCCAGAGAATTCTCTATTATTGATGGTCAACAAAGATTAACAACCACATTTTTGATTATATATGCAATAAAGCAGCTGTTAGTTAATTGCAATGATACTGAAAAGGTAAAGCAGTTAGAGGGGCAGTATCTAACGAATCCGTATCATAATGATAAAATAAAATACAAGCTTAAACCGTTAGTGGCAGATGACGATGTATACAGATGTATTGTAGAAGATAGAATGGATGAGATTACTGATAAGGAATCAAATGTTTTGAAAAATTATCAGTATATCAGTAATCGATTAAATGAATTGTTATTGCAGGGATATGATGCAAATGCGATATTAATGGCACTGGACAAATTATATGTAGTATGTGTTCCTATTTCAGAGGAAGATAACGCTCAAAAAATATTTGAAAGCATTAATGCTACCGGTGTAAAACTTACTTCAGCTGACTTAATACGCAACTACCTTTTGATGGATTTACAAAGTGATGTGCAGGAAAAATATTATGCAGATTATTGGAAAAAGCTTGAGGATAATGTTTCTACAGATTCCAAAACATTGGAGTTATTTTTTAGAATGTATCTGGCAATAAAGACATACAATTTGGTTCCTAAAAATAATGTTTATAGAGAATTTGTAAAATGGATTGAAGAACATGATACAGACATAAAGGATTTGTTTGAAGATTTATTAGAATACGCAAAAATATTTAATCTTCTTATGAATATAGATGTAAATAAGATTGATAAAAAACTTAAAGATGCAATTGGGGATTTTAGGAAAGTGAATTCGGATATACCAATGGCAATTGTTATGGAGTTTTATCAAATTCACCGTAAAGGATTAATTTCTACAGATGTTTTTGTTTCACTTATATGTGCTATTAATACATATATGATTCGTAGAAGCTTATGTGACATGAACTCACAGAATATTTCTAAATTATTTCCGACTGTATTAAAAAAAGTGTTGGAGAAGTGTAATGGTGATTATACAGATGTATTAAAATATTTGAATCAGGAAATGGTCGGGAACATGGCTTCTACAAGTGGCAGCTATATGCCGACAGATAAACAAATGATGGAATTGTTGTTAAACGCAAATGTTTATAAGAGACCGGCACTTAGAATCGTATTGGATCGATTAGAACTGTACAATAATCCTGCACCGGTGAATTTAAGCAATTTGAGTATCGAACATCTGATGCCACAGACCCCTACGGAAGAATGGTTGGAAGAATTGGATACAGATATGGAAACATATTTGGAAAATCTGCATAGGCTAGGTAATCTCACGCTTGCCGCAAAAAAAGATAATAGCAAGATGAGTAATCTTATGTGGGGTTATAAGAATGAAGTATTAAAAGAAACTGCTCATTTAAAATTGAATTTGGAGCTGATGAAAATTGATAAATGGGATATGGCAAAAATTGATATCAGAACCAAAGAACTGATTGAGAAAATATGTACTATTTATCCGTATCCGGACGTTAGTGTGACTCAGAGAATAGATGACAGCATTGTAGATGAAATGACAGCACTCGATATGTGTGTTGAAGTGGCTATTAGTGAGAGACCAATAACCTGCATTAGAAAGAGAAGAACTTTTAAAACAGAAGATAATAAAAAGGGGTATACAGTAGTGTCATCCAAAATGTATCCCCAAGGTGATAAGGAAAAATATTGGTTCGGGTATCGCGATAAACGATTTGAGGATATTGAAGATTGTGATGAGCAATATATGATTTTGGGATGTAGAAATAAAACACTTTCTGTTGTCAGGTTTCCAAGAGAATTTATAGAACAGAATTTGGGAATGTTAAACACTTCTGTAAATAGTGAAACAGGTGAAATATCTCATTATCATATTGTTATTTTCAAAAATCCGGATGGTAAAATGACAATGCTTCTCTCAAAACCGGCATTACGGGAAATTGATATATCTGATTATGTGATCGGGGAGATATAGAGAAGCAGTGTGATTATGAAGTCTTTAATGGGTTATTGTTAGAACTTAAGCATTGAGGCAATTGATGAAGAATGAAAAAAAGGCGAAAAAAATAATATTTTGTGTCTGTTGCATAGGGAACATTTTCTTATTGTTTGGCTGCGTAAAAACTGAGACAGCGTCCGCAGATAATACAGTAACAGAGGAAAGTGTTATCAATACAACAGAAACCATTACGGTAGAAATGCCGGAGACAGTTCAAGTACCTTCCGAGCAGCTGGCGGATCTCCCACCGGAGTACAAGATCATCATGGTAGGGGATATACTGCTTCACACTCCGGTGGAGGAAAGCTGTCTGCAGCCGGATGGAAGTTACGATTATGATTCGCTGTTTTCCCACACAAAAGAGGAGATCGCGGCGGCAGATCTTGCCCTGGTGAATCAGGAGGTGATCATAGGCGGTGCGGATCTTGGAATCTCCGGGTATCCCTGTTTCAATGCGGATTACAGTCTCTGCGATTCATTGGTGGGAGCAGGATTCGATGTCATCTGTCATGCCACAAACCATGCCATGGACAAGGGGCGTGCGGGCTTGGTAAATTGTGCAGAGTACTGGAGAGACGAATACCCACAGATCACTGTCCTGGGTATTCATGATATTGCGGATACCTCCACTTCCTGTGGCGCAGATCCGGCGATCATTGAGCTGGGAGATATGCGGATTGCAGTCCTGAACTACACTTATGGGACCAACGGCATTTCTCTGCCGGCGGATATGCCCTATGCGGTGGATCTGTTGAAGGAGGAACAGGTGGCGGCAGATATTCAGAGGGCAGAGGAATTGGCGGATTTCACGATTGTATGTCCCCACTGGGGCACGGAATACCGGTTGACACCCGATGCCTCCCAGGAAAAGTGGACGAAAGTTTTTGCAGAAAACGGCGCGGATCTGGTACTTGGGACACATCCTCATGTGATCGAACCCGTCGAATGGGTGACAGATGAAGCGAGCGAGCATGAAATGCTGGTCTATTATTCCCTGGGCAATTTCGTGAACTGGACCTCCGGCACCGGAGAGGGAGTCGCTAACCGTATGGTAGGCGGCATGGCAGAGGTAACGCTTACGAAGAACGAGGATGGGGAAGTGGAAATCGCGGATTATGGGGTGAAACCGATGATCAGTCATGTGGCTTTCGGTCCCGAAGGTGTGACAACATATTTTCTGGAGGATTATCCGGAAGAACTGGCAGAGGAAAATGAGATCGTTTCGCAGGATCCGGAGTTTTCCAGAGAATACTGTGTCAATTTGTGTGATTCCGTATGGGGAGACCTGTGGAAGACAGAGTAGACAAGTGACATATAGTCTGTTAAAATAAAAAAAGTTGTTGATGCAACAACAAAATGTGGCCTATTTTGTAGAATAATCAATAAGAAATATTTTTACTGCCGGCAAGGCGGCGTGTTATAATAAAAATACATATAGGGGTACGCAAACGAGAAGAGAGAAGGCAAAGGAGGAGTTACAATGAAACAACAGTTGGAACCGTTGTTTACGCCGTGGAAGATCGGAAACTGCGAGATTAAGAACCGCATTGTTCTGACATCCATGGGTGGCACAAACCTGTTGGGATGGATGGAAGTAAACCATTTTGACAAGGATGGTGCGAAATTTATTCTGGAGGTAGCGAAAAATAATTGCGGTCTGGTGCTTCCGGGATGTCAGCCGGTATACAATCCCATGTACGGACAGTGGCTATATAAGAAGAAAAAAATGTATGAGGATCTGGCAAAGTGGATGCCGGAGTTCCACAAGACGGGAGCCAAGCTGTTCGTCCAGCTGACGGCAGGTTTCGGCAGATCATTTACCATCAGTGAAATGATGGAGACCTTGTACACCAATAAGGCATTGCGGGTACTGGCGAAACCTTTTATGGATCTCGACAAGATCACAGCCGCACCCAGCCCGTCTCCGAACCGCTGGTCAGATAAAGTTCCTTCCCGGGAGATGACTGTGGAGGAGATTCAGGAGTTCATCACCGCATTCGGCAAGACTGCAAAATTATTAAAGGATGCCGGTGTGGACGGTGTGGAGATCCATGCGGTACATGAAGGCTATCTACTGGATCAGTTTACTTTAAAATATGTGAATCAGCGAACCGATGAATATGGTGGATCTTTTGAAAACAGATATCGTTTTGCTGTAGAGATCGTAAAAGAGATCAAGAAGGTCTGCGGGCAGGATTTCCCTGTGTCTCTTAGGTACAGTGTGGAATCCAAGACCAAGGACTTCCGTGTGGGAGCACTTCCCGGAGAAAGCTTCACAGAAGCAGGCCGTGATATGGCAGAATCCGAAAAAGCAGCGAAGTATCTGCAGGATGCCGGTTATGATATGTTAAACTGCGATAACGGTACTTACGATGCCTGGTACTGGGCACATCCCCCTATCTATATGCCGGAGAACTGCAATCTGGAGGATGTGGCGCATATCCGTAAATTCGTGGATATCCCTGTGGTATGCGCCGGACGTATGGATCCGGAGACGGCTGCGGCTGCTATTGCAGACGGAAGAATCGATGGTGCCGGATTCGCCAGACAGTTCCTGGCAGACCAGGAATGGGTGACCAAGCTGATGAATGATAAGGAGGACGACATCCGTCCCTGTATTCTGTGCCACAACGGTTGCTTCAACATGTGTCACTATAAGGGAGTTCCCAATGATCAGGCATTGTCTGATTCTCTGCATCTGGCACGCTGTGCGGTAAATGCCGAGACCATGCAGTGGGAGAAGCACAAGATCGTCCCGACTGCCAGCCCGAAGAAGGTACATATTATCGGTGGAGGTATCGGCGGCATGGAGGCTGCCAGAGTACTGAAACTGCGGGGACATGAGCCGGTGATTCACGAGCAGACAGACCATCTGGGCGGAACCTTTATTGCCGCCAGCGCGGAAAGCTACAAGGGAAAACTGCGGGATCTGCTGACCTGGTATCGGAAGCAGATGGCAGATTTGGAAATCGAGATTCATTACAATGAAAAAGTGGAGAGCATCGATCAGTTTGCCGGTGCTCCTGTGATCATCGCTACCGGAGCAGTGCCCAGAGTACTGAAAAAAGTGCCCGGTCATGAGAAGATGGTTGAGGCATGCGAATACCTTACCGGTACTCCCGTAGGAGAAAAGGTTGCCGTCATCGGCGGCGGACTCACCGGCTGTGAGATTGCTTATGAACTGGCGCTGCAGGGCAAACAGCCTGTAATCGTAGAGATGAAAAACGATCTCATCGCCCAGACCGGAGTATGCCTGGCCAACAGCTCCTATCTGAGAGAGTGGTTCGCCTGGAAGAAAGTGCCCGTATATCTGGAAACTACGCTGCAGGAAGTAAAGGATGACAGCATTGTATGTAAAGATGCTTCCGGAAAAGAGATCACGATTCCCTGTGACAGTGTGATCAGTTCAGCAGGATACATTCCCCACCCGCTGGTACCGAAGAGCAGCAATGTCAGCCTGGTAGGTGACTGTGACGGTGTAGGCAATCTGCGAAGTGTCGTATGGCGCGCTTATGAAGTTGCCATGAAGATTTAAGGGGAGGGAAATCAATGAACTTAACAAAAGAACAACAGGAAATATATGATGGAAAACAGGGAGCGACCCTGGCGAAGGTCATGCAGACGCTGGTGCGCTACGGCGAGCTGTTCGGTGCGGACGGTATGGTGCCTGTGACCAGTAAATACAACCATCTGGTAACCTCTTTCGGATTGAAAGCACTGGCGCCGGTGTATGAACTGATGAATCAGCTGATCGAATCCGGCAATGTATCCAAACAGAAATTTTCCGCCGATCCGAGACCACTGGATCCCAATGTGCCCAGTTCTTTTTTACAGGATTTTGTGTTCAAGAATTTCATGTACTCCAAGCAGGATGACTACGAGAAACAGCTGACACAGCTGGGTATCATGGAAAAGGATGCTTACACCTGCACCTGTTACATGGATGAAGTGGGAAATACCCCGGCCATGGGAGAGGTGCTGTCATGGTCTGAGTCTTCTGCAGTGGTCTATGCCAACTCCGTATTGGGGGCAAGATGCAATCGTAACTCCGGTATCATTGACCTCATGGGCTCGGTCGTAGGCTATGTGCCCCGTTTCGGTCTGTTAACGGATGAGGGAAGAAAAGCCACCTGGATCGTGAAGATCGAGACCACGAAAAAGCCGGAAGCACAGCTGCTGGGATCTGCCATTGGTATGAAAGTCATGGCGGATGTTCCCTATATCGTAGGACTGGACAAATGGCTGGGCGGTGAGCTGGATGATGCAGCGAAAACCTATCTGAAGGATTTCGGCGCAGCGACTGCTTCCAACGGTGCGGTAGGTCTGTACCATGTGGAAAATATCACTCCCGAGGCTGTAAAATACGGAAAAGATCTGATTGCGGAGGATGCAAAAGTCTACGTGGTAGATGATGCGGAACTTCAGAGGGTCTATGAGAGCTATCCGGTGATCTGGAAAAAGAAGGATGCCAAGCCGAAGCTGTGTTTCATGGGATGTCCCCATATGAGTTTACAGCAGCTCATCGACTGGACGGAAAAAGTCTCTCAGAGCCTGAAAGAAGCCGGTAGAACCAGAGTATGTATTCCTACCGTATTCACAGCGGCACCTGCGGTATTGAAAAAATTTCAGGAGACCCCTTATGCGGAGACGTTAAAGGCGACGGGAGTCATTACTTCCTATATCTGCCCGTTAATGTATATGAACAATCCTCTCAGCGAGAAGATGCCGGTCATCACGTCCAGCAACAAGCTGCGGACCTACACCAGCGCAAGATATTATACCGATGCTGAGATCTTAGAGCAGATCACGAAGGGAGGAGCGGACAGATGAAAGAATTTAAAGGAAGAATCGTAGCCTCCGGAACCGTAACAGCCAAGGCACTGGTATCTCACGGAGGTCTGAACACACTGGCATCTTTCCAAAAAGCATTGCAGTTCGGTGATAAAAAAGCAACCTGCGGAGATCAGAATAATCCCGACCTCTATGGTAAACAGATGGCGGGCAAAGCCCTGTGCCTGCCGACGACCATAGGATCTACCACCGGCGGACTGGTACTTTACTGTGCCTGCTCCATGAACAGGCAGCCGGCATGCATGCTTTTCTCACAACCCATTGATTCTCTGGCAGCAGCTGGAGCTATTTTGGCAGATGTGTGGCTTGACAATGTGCAGATGCCTGTCATTGACAGCCTGGGGGAAGAGTTTCTGGAATATGTGAAGGATGACATGAATATTACCGTAAAAGAAGACGGTACGGTAGTAGTGGAATAGTTCAAATAGCTTTAAGAACAGCTTTCGAAGGAAACTTCGGAAGCTGTTTACTATTTTATGGAAACTTTTTATGGAAAAAATTTATTTTTCTGCAACCGAAAATACGATATGCTTATCTAATGTATGTGAACACAAAATACCTTGCAAGGCATCCGGCCGGATGAAGAACGGGAGGAACCATGGAGAAACTGGTGAAAAAAGCGAAAAAGGGAGACGCGGAAGCATTCATTGCCCTGATGGAACAGAACAGGCAGAGCATGATACGGATCGCGTTCGCTTATCTGGGGAACGAAGAGGATGTTGCCGATGCCATGCAGGAGAGCATACTTTCAGCTTTTGAAAAGCTGGATACCTTACGAAAAGCTGAATATTTCAGAACCTGGCTGATTCGTATTCTGATCAACCAATGTATTGCAATGAGACGGCACAGGAGTCGGACGGTTCCCATGAACGAGGCGGAGGAAGCTTCACAGTTCTATGATTTCAGTACAGATCTGGAATTCAATGATCTGTTGAAAACTCTGCCGGAGGACAGCCGGCTGATCTTCCAGATGTATTATGGGGAACAGTTTTCCATAGGAGAGATCGCACAGCTGCTCCATATGAAAGAAAATACGGTGAAGAGTAAAATTCACCGGGGCAGAGAACAACTGAGATCGCAGATGGGTGTAGGAAAGGAGAAGTGCCATGGCAAACAGTCCGTTGATTGACAGAAAAATAGAGGAAGCATACGGAATTATCAGAGAAACATCAGAAAAGAAAAAAAGACAGAGGCGAAAAAGAAAGTTCGTGCAGACGGGGGCTGCTGCGGCAGCGATTGTTGTAGCTATTGGATTCTGTGCGGCAAATCCGGTCTTGGCAAAAGAACTGCCTCTGATCGGCAGCGTGATAGAACGGGTACAGGAGCTGCTGGGGTTCCAGGAGATTCCGACAGAAGAAATTGTAACGCTGGTACCAACAGGGCAAGGAACATACAATGCCGGGGAGAGAGAAGAGGCTGGGGACAACAATACCGGAGCCACTGGGATCCAGAGTACGGAAAGCAGTATGGAAGTTGTAGAACCGGCGCAGTATCAGGTATCGGATCAGGGCTACACCATTACCTTGACGGATTATTATGCCACAAACCAGGCAATTTTCCTGGGGGTAAAAATGGAGAGCGAGGAAGGATTTCCTGAGATGTCAGCGAATAGTGACGGAAAAAGCCAGATCATGATCGCAACGCTGGAGGAGTATTCTTTCCGAAGCGGCGATCCGGTACACGGGGGCAGAGCGCTTGTGGGGCAACTTGTGGATAAACATACTTTTCTGGGACTGATCCGTATCGATTACAAATCGATCCAGACAGGGGATCAGGGATACTATGAACAGATTCCGGAAGACATGACACTGCAACTGGAAATCCCGTATTTTTTCCTATATCCGAAGGGGGCTTCCGAGGAGACAGTACGTGGAAGCTGGAAATTCCCGGAGCTTTCAGTCTCCCAGAGCGATAAGGAAATGCAGGTAATAGAGATAGACGAAACAAATGAGGCAGGCTTCGGGCTGGACAGAATCGAAGTCTCGCCGGTGGAGCTTACGGTATATGACATTTTCCCGGAAGATCATCTTGTTATGACCGTAGTGTTGGATAAAGATGGAAGAAAACTGACATACGCAGGAAACAATACCAACGAGCTGGCGGTCAGCGGATACGATATATCCGAGATCACAGTGTACCTCTATGATTATGACGAATACATGGAGATCAAGGGGCTGGCACTGGGAGAAAATTCGACAGCATTCCGGGAAATACTTGAGAAAAATGCTCTTTATGAAAAAAAGATTTCGATAGAAACAGACAAATCGTAGTATATCTGCTGTGGCAGCTGCAATGACAGCTGAAGGCGTAGTTAGCATAGCTGCGGTTCATGGAAAGCAGAAAATAGTGAAGCTACAGGCGAAGTAGGAAAACAAGCGGCTTTCGGAGATCCCCCGGAAGCCGCTTGATGATGGATTTCAAAATCCGCAAATTTATGCTTTTGCATATAATATCATGATTCGCACCTATTATTTGGTCAGTTCAGCAACGACCTGATTGATGACCTTGCCGTCAGCCTTGCCCTTCAGTTCGCCCATAACAGCCTTCATGATCTGCCCCTTATTTTTCGTAGCCAGAACCTCTGCGAATTTCTCTTCCAGAATTGACTTGACTTCCTCAGCGGAGAGCATCTTGGGGGCAAATTCACTCATGATCTCATAGCGTTTCTTGTATTCTTCCAGCAGCTCGGTACGGTCTGCGGGGCAGGTATCGATCTGCTCCTTCACGGATTTGATCTCTTTTAAGATGGCTTCGTTAGCCATCTCATCGGGAATGTTGTCACGGCAGCCGTTGTCGATTCCTTTTTTCTTTACAGCGGATACCAGTGCGGAGATGGCATCCTTTCTGAATTTATCCTTTGCCTTCATGGCAGCGATCATAGCATCTTGTAATTCTTTTAATTTCATTGTGGTCTCCTCTCTGGAACAAAATCTCCAAATATTTTCTGTATTTTATTATACTCTCACAGATGAAAACTGAAAAGAAGAAAATGTGAATGCCTGTCAGCTTATATCCGGCTTGTTTACACAGATATTACATGTTGTTTACCTGCCCAAGATAGTGTTGCTGCAACAGTTTTGGTAACATATAATGCGCCTTGGAGAAAAAAGCAACTGCGAAACAGGATGTAGCGTATCATAGCACGAATTTGCGGGCGGATGGTACAATGAACACGAAATAAGATGTATATAAAGACACGGGAATCAACACAGGATGGAAGGAAAGAAGTAGAAGAATGACATATAGTGAAATCAGAAAAAATGAAGAAGTACTGACATTTATTAAAAAAGGAAATGCGAATCTGGGTGCCATGGGATTCACCGATCATTCGGAGGCGCATTCGGGACTGGTGGCAGATCGTGTCCGCTATCGGATTGCATGACGAATCTACCGGCGGTGCCACAGATCCCATCTCAGCGGCGCTGATCATTGCAGATAAGACCGATGTCCGCAGGATCAGAGTCCGGGAGAAGGATAAGGCAACCTTCGATAAACATGACCGCGTCAATTATGCGGTTACGGATACAAAGCTTAAGATCAATGTGGGGAAGAGAGTGATTTCACTGAATCTGCAGATTGATCCGAAGATCTGCAGTATGTATGAGTATTTTGAGATATTCCTTGGACGTATGATGATGTGTAAGCGCGCAGCGGAAGTGTTGGAGGCATCCTTTAAGCTGACCGTGAACGGATCTAAGGTGTTGTAAATTGAGAGTTAGCGAAGAAAATTGTATCTAATCCCCGTAGCCCTTGGCAGGGTATAAGAAACGCGGCACTGCTTATTCTTATACCCAGCCGGGGCTACTGATTTCTTGAAAACCTTCATGGGTCTATAGAAGATAAATTTCCCTGTAGGTACTTTTGGGGACAGGTAAAAAAACAAAAACTAAACAATATGGGCCTATAGCTAAAAATTTGCCTGCCAGATACTCAATTTCTTCAAAATGAGTACCTCAGAGCCGGTTTTTTCCCTATAGACCCATATTCATCTTTTTATGCGTTATTTGTAGCAATTTTAGTATCTCACAACTCATTTTTTCTGTATAGACCCAAAATACAGGACACCCACGACGAACATTTTAGAATATATAGTTCCCTTGTTATACCTTCCGGTTTTCACATTTTGGGTATCAGCAGCAAAATAAGCTTCCCATACCCTCGAACTTTTCATAGCGTGGGTATCAGCAACAAAACAAGCTTCCCATGTGGGATTGATAATCATTTAATTTTACATAATTAGATGTCAGTAGAAAGTTTTTTAATTTTTCTTATAGCAATACGATAAGAAATGTAAAAAAATAACAATACTACAAGGAAATAAACAGTTAGAAATATTAAGGAGACAATAATTCTTTGATTAATCTGTTCAAGATAGAAAACAGTATCAATTTGGAAACTCTCAACAAAAACGATAATAGTATTTAAACTAGAATAGCATAGTGCAAATAGCCAACACCAGAGTGGAAAATGTTGGGTTCCATTAAAAAGAACTCCTTTTATTGACATCCAAATGATTAACACATCAGGCGCTAATGGAATAACCCAACCGTTTAAGCTTGTTTTAAAAAAATAATCTAGTAGATAAGTAAGTTCATTTGCTATAATTATACCCCAAAAAAGTTTAACATAAATTGTGTGCCGAATATTTGTGATCCTTTCATCACAGTGAATGGTGGTTTTCATAAGTTGTCCTCCTCCCAAAATAAATCGTTTAATGTTTTGTTAAGTACTTTACATATCCGAATACAAAGCTGAAGACTGGGATTAAACTTTCCGCCTTCTAGTAAGTTGATAGTAGGGCGTGTAACATTAACTTTGGCAGCCAGTTCTTCTTGAGAAAGATTCATCTCAACGCGTGCTAATTTAAGACGCATATTTTTCATTTATGTAACCTCCTTTCTATATGCATTATATGATATATCAAACAAAATGTAAAGTATATAATACAAAAAATAATAAATATATAACGTTATGTGAAAAAGATTATTATGTTTTGGTAATAGAACTTTTAAGTATTTGATTCAAGTGTCGGAGTAATAAAAGAGTTACGAAATAAAGTAAAAGCAAATTAGGAGGAATTGATATGATGCCATATGAAGTAGGAAAGACGTTTATTATTAGGGTTCCATTATTATCTATAGAGACTTATAAGGAATTATGTTCAGAAAAAGATGGATTACCAGTTATTAAAACCAAGGAAACATTGACAGGGTATACCCACAAACTATTCACGTTGAGGCGGAAGAAGGGTACAGACTAGCTTGTTCCTATCTCCTGTGCCCACGCTGAGGCGGAAGAAGGGCACAGGCGGGCGTTCGCCGCCCCAACTCTCAATTTCCATCCATGACTGTTTTGCATATCTTCTATGCTTGTGGTACAATAAACAGAAAGCAGGCATTTTGAGGAGAAAATTGTATGAAAGCACAGGAATTATTATTTCAATTGCAAGATAAAGGTTACCGTGATTTTCAGAGCAAATTAATCCCGACGATTCCTGTGGAGACGATTATCGGCGTCCGCATTCCCGTTATTCGTAAGCTTGCGAAGGAGTATGGAAAGGATCCGGAGAGCGTAGAGTTTCTGAAGCAGCTGCCGCACACTTATTATGATGAAAATATTTTGCATGCGCTGCTGGTGGCGGAGATCAAAGATTACGAGGTTTGTGAAAAAGAAGTGGAGTGTTTCCTGCCTTATGTAGATAACTGGGCGGTGTGCGATATTTTTTCCCCAAAAGTGTTTCGCAAAAATAAAGACAAACTCATAGACAAAATAAGAGAATGGACAGCTTCGGACCATCCCTATACCTGCCGCTTCGGAATGGAAATGCTGATGACACATTTCCTGGATGAGGATTTCCGGGTGGAATATCTGGAGATCCCGGCAGCGGTACATTCCGAGGAATATTATGTGAACATGATGATTGCCTGGTTCTATGCCACGGCACTGGCAAAACAATGGGATGCCACGATCGGTTATATAGAGGATCAACGGTTGGATACCTGGACACACAATAAGACGATTCAGAAAGCACGGGAAAGCTACCGTATAACACCGGAACAGAAGGAATATCTGAAGACGTTGAAGATGTAAATAGAATGATATCTGCACAACATATGGAAGCACGAAAATACAGGAAACAAAAAAGGATGCAAAATTGCAGATTATGAAAAAGATGAGAGAGGATAAGACAGCATGAACGGCAACATGGAATTTCGCAGGGCACGCAGAGAAGAAGCAGAAGAAATCCTGCTGTTATACCGTTCCCTGATCGGAACCGAATATTGTGTCTGGACAGAAAATTATCCCACAGAACGGGAAGTGGAATTTGACCTGTCGAGAAATGCATTGTTTTGCCTGTATGAGAGAATGCCGGAACCTGATGAGAGAGAACGATTAATAGGCACAATCTCCATAGACGATGACCCGGAAGTGGAGGCACTGTCCTGTTGGTCAGAGGATCTTACCCCGGTGGCAGAGCTGTCCAGACTGGGAGTGGCGGTAGAATATCAGAATCGCGGCATTGCCAGGATCCTGCTGCAGGAAGCTATGGCGGAATTGAAATCACAGGGTTATAAGGCGGTACACATTTTAGTGGCAAAGGACAATGTGAAAGCATTACGCTCTTATGAAAAATTGCATTTTACCACGGCAGGGGAATGTGAGCTTTTCGGGCATTCCTACTGGTGTTATGAGAAAGAATTATAGAAGTGATCACTATGCAAATCAATGAAACAGAGAGGAAAGACGATATATGGTAACGATCGATCTGATCACAGGCTTCCTGGGATCCGGAAAGACTACTTTTCTGAAAAAATATGCGGAATATCTGATGGATCAGGGACTGCATATCGGTATTCTGGAAAATGATTTTGGTGCCATCAACGTGGATATGCTGATGCTCCACGAACTCAGGGGAGATCAGTGCGAACTGGAGATGATTGCCGGAGGATGCGATGCGGAGAGCCACAGGAGACGTTTCCGTACGAAGCTGATCTCCATGCGAATGTGTGGTTATGACAGGGTGCTGGTGGAGCCGTCGGGAATCTATGATGTAGATGAGTTTTTTGATGTACTTCGGGAGGAGCCATTGGACCAGTGGTATGAGATCGGCAATGTCATCGCCATACTGGATGCAAGATTGGAGAATAATCTCTCACAGCAGGCGGACTATCTGCTGGCATCGGAGGCTGCCAATGCCGGAAAAGTGATCCTGAGCCATGCGGATGCAGCCACCAGGGAACAGTGTGAGGACACGGTGGCACATCTCAACCGGGCACTGGAACAGATCCGCTGTGACCGGAGAATCGACTCCAAGAAGGACATCTTACAGAAAAATCTCACGGATCTGACAAAAGAAGATTTAGAGGAAGTATCCCAATGCGGTTATCGTCTGGAAAGTTACCGCAAGATGGATTTAGAGAATGGACAGAGCTTCGACTCTTTATTTTTCATGGAAGAGAAGATTAAGCCGGAGGCTTTGGAAAGGGCGGTGCCCAGACTGTTTTCTGACAAGTCCTGCGGAGAAGTATTCCGTATCAAGGGCTTTGTGAAAAACGGAGCAGGACAATGGATGGAATTGAATGCTACACCGGACAGTCATACGATGCAGTCTGTCGCAGTGGGGCAGGAGGTGCTGATCGTCATCGGAGAGTATTTACAGGAAGATAAGATCAGAGAGATTCTGAAGGAGGAAGAGACATGTCAATCTTAAGTCAGTTAAACAGTGTACCGATGTACCTGATCTGTGGAGGGATCATTGCTTTTGTGGCGGTGATCTGTGTGATTTTTCTGGTGAGGGCATACCGCGCCGGGCAGGCACTCGGTATGGATACCACGAAAATGAAGCGTACGATCATCTCCAGTGCGACCTTTTCCCTGTTGCCCAGTGTGGGGATCCTGCTGGGTGTCATCGCCCTGTCGGGAAGTCTGGGAACACCCTGGCCGTGGCTTCGATTGTCCGTGATCGGTGCACTGCATTATGAGACCCAGGTGGCGCAGGCAGCAGCGGAGCAGGTGGGAATGAGCACATTGTCTGCTGCGGAAATGACACCGCAGGCATTTTCCACGATCGCACTGCTCATGAGCATCTGCATTATCTGGGGCATGGCATTGTCCATTTTCCTGAATAAAAAATATACACAGAAGCTGACCTCGAATAAAAAATCCGGCAAGCCGGGTTTCGGAGATATGGCAATGACTGCCATGTTCATTGGACTGGTCAGCACCTACATCGGAAGATATCTTGGCGGTTTTATATCGGAGAACGGATTGTTTACGTTTCACGGAGATTACATTCCGTTAGTGGTAATGGCGGTATCGGCACTGGTGATGGCAGGGTTTGTATACCTCATTGAGAAAAAAAGAAAAGCCTGGGTGGACAGCTTTTCCATTGCCGGAAGCATGATCATCGGTATGACGGCAGCGGTGCTGGTGGGGTTGCTGTAACGACTGACAGAATAACCTACATAGTACCGGGTAGCGTATCTCCGAAACGGAAAGGAATATCAATATGAGAACAGATAGCATGAAGGCAGATAGTATGAAAGCAGATAGTACGAGAACAGATAACATGAAAGCGGATAGCATGACAATAGATAATACAGAACTGAATAGTGGAGAAGCAACAAAGGAGCAGACCGGGCAGACTCCGGATACCTGGCAGGACTACACGAAGAAAACACATGTCATCGGGCGGACTGTGAGTATCATTACGCTGGTGATGTTAGTTGGAGCACCGTTTCTCATCGGTAAGCTTTTAGGTGCGTATCCGGATCTGGGGGCTGTCGGCAAGGGGTTCCTCTCTGTGGGAATCGTATGGCTGGTCAGCAGCATCGCGGAGTTTTTGATCTACACACCGATGCTGGGAGCCGGCGGCGGATACCTGGCATTTATCACCGGTAACCTGATCAATATGAAGATCCCCTGCGCGGTCAATGCGAGAGACATGGTAGGAGCGAAGACCGGAACCCCGGAAAATGAGATCATCTCCACGATCTCCATTGCCACATCTTCTCTGGTGACGATCCTCGTCCTGGCGCTGGGCGTGTTATTGATGGTGCCGCTGCAGCCCGTGCTGCAGAGCGAAGTATTGCAGCCGGCTTTTGAAAATGTGGTTCCGGCGCTGTTCGGTGCCATGGCGTACAAATATTATCGGAAAAATATGAAGATCGCCGCATTGCCGCTGATCCTCATGAGCCTGTTATTCATTCTGGTACCGTCCCTGATCGGCTCCACCAGCTTTATGATCGTTCCTTCCGGCGCTATTGCCATCGGTGTGGCATATCTGCTGTTCCGGAAAAAGAATACACAGAGTCCGGAATAGACAAAATGCCCCCAATAGTGTAAATGCCGGGGCTGAATAGTCAGAAGACTATACGGACAGAAAACAGATGAATGGAAAAGGGGCCAAACCTGTCGGGTTATGTGAGTAATAGAAGGTAGCGCCCGGAAAAGAGGAAAATATGAAATATATAGGTTTCATTTTACTTGCAGTGGTTGCGGTTATTATAGTACTGCTGTTGATCGCGGTGCTCCGCACCCTGCTGATGCCGTCGAAGACTTCGACTTATGTGGCAGACGAACCGGAGGAGGAAGCGCTGGCACTGGCGGAGAAGCTGTCGAAAATGATCCAATATGACACCACCTCCTATGCCAACGTGGCAGAGGTGGAGAAATTCTTAGGCTTCCATAAGGTGCTGGAGGAACTGTTCCCTCTGGTACATGAGAAGCTGGAGAAGACAGAGATCGATGGGAATCTGTTATTTTACTGGAAAGGAAAAAACTCTGAAAAACCGATCCTGCTCATGAGCCACCAGGACGTAGTGCCGGCGGAGGGTGAGTGGATCCATGCACCTTTTTCCGGAGATATTGCGGAAGGAAAGGTATGGGGGCGAGGCGCGTCCGATACCAAATGCTCTGTGATGGCATTTTTCCAGGCAGTGGAAGAATTGTTGGCAGAGGGCTTCGTACCACCCACTGATGTCTATCTGGCAAGTTCCTGTACGGAAGAGTGGGGTGGGGACGGTGCACCGAAGATCGTTGCGGAGCTGCAGCGCAGAGGGATCGAACTTTTCCTGGTATGTGATGAGGGCGGTGCGATCATCACCGAACCCATCGGCGGCATCCATGGCAATTTTGCAATGGTAGGCGTATTTGAAAAGGGCAAGGCAGATGTGAAGTTCACCGCACGGAGCAACGGTGGTCATGCCAGCGCCCCGTCAAAGGGAACGCCCATTGCCAGATTATCCGCTTTTGTCAATGAGGTGGAGACGCATTCCCCGTTCCGGAAAAAGCTGCTGCCGGAGGTATCGGCGATGTTCACAGAACTGGCTCCCTATGCCGGATTTGGAATGAAGCTGGTATTCGGTAATGTGTGGCTGTTCGGACCGGTATTAAAAGCGGTCATGCCTGCGATCAGTGCCCAGGCAGGTGCAATGCTTAAGACGACGATCGCTTTCACGGTGCAGAAGGGTTCCGATGCCTATAATGTGTTGCCTCAGGAAGCCTATGTGGGCGCTAACATGCGTTTTATTCCTCATCAGGGGGAAAAAGAGAGCCTGGAGATCATCAAAAAAGTAGCAGGTAAATACGGTCTGGAGACCGAAGTGCTGCATGCTAATGATTATACGCCGCCTGTGGATATTCACGGAGAAGCATTCCATCTGGTGGAGCAGACCATCGCGGATACTTTCCCGGGACTGCCTTCCAGCCCTTATGTGATGACGGGTGCGACCGATGCACAGTTTTACCAGCCGATCTGCAGGAATTGTATCCGTTTTGCACCGGTAGTCTACGGACCGGAACAGATGAAGGGAATGCATGGATTGAACGAAAATATTGAGTATAATTGTCTGCCCGGAGCTGTCAGATTCTATAAGAACCTGATCCGCGCGGAGAAATAAGGAGCGACACTTATGAACACCATGACTACATATTCTGGCAGAAAGTTTGATCCCATGCAGATGACACCGGGAGATGTCTATATCGAAGATATCGCCCATGCTTTGAGCTTATTATGCCGGGGAGGCGGACAGCTGACCTATTTTTATTCGGTGGGACAGCATTCGCTCAACTGTGCTGCGGAAGCGAAAGCCAGAGGGTGGTCTAAGAGGCAGCAGCTCGCCTGTCTGCTCCATGATGCCAGCGAAGGATATATATCGGATATCATTCGCCCGGTGAAGATCTATCTGACCAATTATCTGGAGATCGAAAGTAAGATCATGGGAACGATTCTTACACATTTCGGACTGGATGATCTGACGGAAGAGGAGAACCGCCGCTGGAAACAGATCGACGATGAGATCCTGGAGCTGGAACTGAAGACATTGCTTCACGGTGAAGAGAACAGAGCAGTGCCGCAGCTTTTTTTCGTGCCGGATCTGGCGGAGCATACGCCTGGAGAGATCGAAGTCAGGTTCCTGCAGGAGGCAGAGCGACTGGGGGTGCACGGAAGTGATCGTTGAGAAGAAGCCGGAGCGCAGTTATTCTACGACAGTAATGTACATTCTGGCATATTTGGATCGTTATGGCTATCCGGTATTGATTCTGATAGCAGGAGCGCTGGCAGACTTCTACCGGGGGAGAATTACAATGCTGTTTGTACTGGCAGTGGGAATATTATTGGATGGAATCTATAATCTGGTGGGGTATCTGTGTCGTTGGAGACATATTTATCTCTGCTATCAGAGTATGTGCCATACGAAGATGACACCTTCGCGGATTGAGTGGGATCGGATGACAAAAAAGGATGCTTACGGCATTCCTGCTACTTTCATTATTGGCGGAATCATAGGAATATTGGTGAGTATTTTTCTCAGCTAAAAGAGATATAACTATGGTACAATGAGCTTATGCTATAAGCAGGTGAACATGGGAGTAAAACATATAAAAGAAAGGTAGGGTATTTTATGGGATTTTTAACAGGAAAGACAGCGATCATTACCGGTGGAGGAAGAGCGGTATTGAGTAACGGAGAGTGCGGATCCATCGGTTACGGAATCGCAACCGCTTATGCAAAAGAAGGTGCCAATCTGGTGCTGACCGGACGCAATGTACAGAAGCTGACGGATGCGAAGGAAGAACTGGAGGCAAAGTACGGTATCAAGGTACTTCCCGTACAGGCAGATGTCAGCGCCGGTTCAGACAATGAAGCGATCGTACAGAATGTGGTGAAGCAGGCGATTGACACTTTCGGAAGGATCGATGTACTGATCAACAATGCCCAGGCTTCCGCTTCCGGTGTAACCATCGCAGATCATACCACCGAGCAGTTTGACCTGGCGGTATATTCCGGTCTGTATGCAGCATTCTACTATATGAAGGCCTGCTATCCTTACCTGAAGGAGACCAAGGGTTCTGTTATTAACTTTGCCTCCGGAGCAGGTCTCTTCGGTAATTTCGGACAGTGCGCTTATGCGGCGGCCAAGGAAGGTATCCGCGGACTGACCAGAGTCGCAGCTACCGAGTGGGGTCCCGATGGCATCAATGTCAACGTTGTATGTCCTCTGGCATGGACCGCACAGCTGGAGAAATTCGAGCAGGCATATCCCGATGCTTTCAAGGCAAACGTCAAGATGCCTCCTATGGGACATTATGGCGATGTGGAGAAGGAGATCGGCCGCGTCTGCGTACAGTTGGCTTCTCCCGACTTCAAGTATATGAGTGGTGAGACCCTGACACTGGAAGGCGCTATGGGACAGAGACCGTAAGCGGTTGGAAATGTTTTTAAATAGGACTTGAAAGAAAGAAAGAAAGATATTATAATCAAAACATAGAGAGAAGCAGCCGCCCACAAGTGGTTAGCCTCCCGGTGGTGATAGTAAACCTACCTGTACTGGCCAAGTGACAAGGTAGGTTTATTTATTTTCGCTTGTTTATCCTACTGTCTATGTAGGCAAGCAGCGCAATGAGAAATGTACCACCTAAAAACAACAGGTTTAATACTTCATACATATCCATTAGCACCACCTCCCTTCTTAGTTAGAAAAATAAGCCGGGAGGCTACCACCTTGCAACACGGTTGCTTCTCAAGAAGTGTATCATGCAGAGTAGTGCGTTTCAATTCTAATATTTCGTATACAATTCCACAACAAAAAAGTGCACAATACCATATTTAGTAGTCAGAGGAATAAAAAGAAAATTAAACGGACTATATATAGCAAAATAGAACTTTGACCCGGAATAGGCTGAAAAGTTTTTTCTAAGGTAAAAATTAGATTTTGTTATTTATCCCTGGGACATTTTCACAGACTCTTCCGTCTAATAGTCATAAGACGTATACTTATGAGGAAGAAAGGACGAGGCATATGGGAGAGATAGAACAATTGGTGCGCAGGGCAAAAAAACGGGATCCAGATGCTTTCACGGAGCTGATGCAGCTTCATGAACAGGATATGTACCGTACGGCCAGTGCAATCCTGTCGCAGGATGCGGATATTGCGGATGCCATACAGGAGACGATTCTCACCTGTTGGGAGAAAATAGACACGTTGCAGAAAAATCGGTATTTCAAGACCTGGATGATCCGTATTCTGATCAATAAATGCAAGGATATCCTGCGCCTGGGGAGGCGGATGGTCTGCGTGGAGGAATTGCCGGAGCAGGAAACGGGGAGTACAGTAGAGGCGGAGGCCAATCTGGAATGGAAGGAAGCTTTGCAGGGACTGGATGAGAAATATCGTCTGATCGTGGTACTGTTTTATGCAGAAGGACTGCGGACAGCAGAAATCGGAAAATTACTGCAGCTTCCCGACAGTACGGTGCGCACAAGGCTCGCCAGAGGGCGGGAGCAGTTGGCGAGATATTATGCGGAGACAGAGGAAGGAGGCGGAAGAAAATGAGACCGATGAATGAAATAGAGATAGAACTTCCACAGATCGTACTGGATAGGGCGGATGCAGCCTATGCACAGATCAGACAACAGGCAGCGCAGGAGAGTCCTGCGGGCAGGAGAGTCAGAAGCTTTCCCCGGGCAGCAGGCATCCTGTTGGCGGTAGTAATACTTTCCGCCACAGCTGTCTCTGCCGCTGCCGTCGGAATCGTTGGTTACCGTAGGTACATGGCGGAACGCATGACAGACATTGGTACAGAGGAGTTGGGGCATTTGGAGATGGTAGCGGAGCAGGGCAATGTCACAGCAGAATTCAGTAGAGAGTTGACAGCCAGAGAACGGAGCATTTATGAGCAGCTGACAAGAGAATACGAAGCGGACGGCAAATATCCGGCGGGACAGATCCGGGAACTAGCCGAAGACGAGAACTATTCTGGCACTGGTGTGGCAGTCCGAAGTACTCCCGGAGAAGAATACGGTTGTCTGATCTATCTGCCGGATACCACTGTTACCGAAGAGGAATGGCTGGAAGTTATCGAATATGTGCATAAGCTGGATTACAGCATACAGGAGAAAATATGGCAGCAGAAATATTCTGAGGTGTCCTATTTTGATCGTTATGAACAGATGTCAGATGCGGAAATCGATGAACTGTATGCAATGCTTTCTTCCGCGCCTGTGGATGTCTGGGGAGGGGACAGCCGTGACCTGACACCGGAGGAACAGACCCGTTATGAAGAGTGGACGGAAAAGTACGAACAGGAAAATGCCTATACAGAGACAACCATTGCAGTGATCACATTCCCGGAAGAATATGACGGACAGGAACTTGTTTACTGTATTGCAGACGCACAGTTTTACTACCCGGAACGGTCGCTGACGGATGAGGAACTGTTGCAGCTGATCGATCTGGAACACAAAAACCTGTATATCTACGAGCGGATCCAGAGGGAGATCGAGAGGGGAGAACGGGCAGGCTGGCCGGAAACATATGATATCCAGCGGTAATTTTTGATAGAAGATATGCTTGACAATGGAGACCACATGCTGTAGTCTATAATTAGACCACAACATGTGGTCTCTCTACTTTTGCAAAAGTAAAATAAGAAGATCAAAAGAAATCTATGTAATCAGGAAAACAGTAATAGGAGGAAACAACATGGCAGAAATTCAGTTGGGTGTGATCGAGGCACGATATGCGGATATGATCTGGGAGCATGAACCGGTGTCTTCTTCGGAACTGGTAAAGCTGACGGAGGAAGCATTTCACTGGAAGCGCACCACGGCGCATAATGTACTGCGCAGACTGTGTGACAAGGGTCTGTTTCGCAATGACAACGGGACGGTGACTTCCCTGATCTCCAGAGAAGAGTTCTATGCGATGCAGAGCAGACAGTTTGTGGAGGATACCTTTGAAGGGTCTCTGCCTGCGTTTCTTGCGGCCTTTACAAAAGACCGGTCGCTTACCGCAGAGGAGGCGGCGAAGATCCGCAAGATGATCGATGAAGCGGAAGGGGGAGCAGTGTGAAAAGAACTTCTAATCACTCAGAGCAAGGGCTCTATCGTAAAGAAGTTCTAAGTTTTACACGGAAAAACACGTTTTTCGTTGGTACTTATATTGACGATTGGTGTTGGAATGGAGAATAGAATGATTCGTATTTTTGTAACATTACTTACGATGAGCATCGGCGCGGCATGGCTGATCCTGATCGTATTGTTTCTCAGACTTCTGTTAAGACAGGCACCGAAGTGGGTGAACTGTGTGCTGTGGGGATTTGCAGCCTTACGACTGGTGTGTCCTTATGTGCCGGAGAGCCGGTTCAGCCTGATGCCGGGAGTCTTCCGGATGCAGAATCGCTACGGCAGTGCGGCGGATCTGACGCTTGCACAGACACCGGTCATAGTGGGTAATCCTACACAAAATGTGATTGAAGGCGCCGGGGCAGCAGGGCTGACAGGAATCCCGACAGGTGCCGGGACAGTGGCAACAGGCTTTGGAGGCGAACTGTTCCAGCAGATTCTGTCTGTGGGAAGCATTCTATGGTTGATCGGTGTGCTCGTAATGCTTGGGTATGCCGTATACAGTTATCTGCGGGTACGAAGACAGGTAAGTGAGGCGATATGGCTGCGGGACAATCTCTGGATTTGCGATCAGGTGAAGTCTCCGTTTATTCTGGGGCTGTTCCGACCTAAGATCTATCTGTCCTCCGGCATGGAGGAAGCACAGCTTCCCTATGTCATCGCTCATGAACAGGCACATCTGCGCCGGGGCGACCAGTGGTGGAAACCGCTCGGTTTTGTACTCCTTATGATCCACTGGTACAATCCGTTTGTCTGGGTGGCATATATTCTGTTCTGCCGGGATCTGGAACTGGCATGTGATGAAAGCGCAGTGAGAGACCTTACGCTGGAAGAACGTAAAAGCTACTCCTATGCACTGCTTTCCTGTAGTATGCAAAGGCGGTTGGTGACGGTATGTCCGCTTGCCTTTGGGGAAGTAGGGGTGAAAAAGAGAGTGAAAGAAGTATTGAATTATAAGAAACCGTCCTTTTGGATCCTGCTGGCGGCAGTCGTGGTATGCGTGATCGTGGCGGTATGTTTTCTGACGAATCCGAAGGACGGAACGACAGTTGTTTTGACCAACGAAGCGGGGAACAGCGAAGCTGATACGGCAACGAATGCGGCGCTGGAGCAGGCGGCTGCAAAACAGGAAGAGGTGGAACAACTGAAGGAATCACTTGCAGCACAACAGGAGTCGCTTGCGGCGGGACTGGACACCGCAAAGCAGGAGAATACTACTGGGATCTATGTGGAGAACAGTTCCTACAGCGGTTTCTTTGCCGCAAAAGGGTATGTTGCTTATGCACAGATGGAAATGGACGGTACATCCATTTTCCTGGTATCGGATGGATCCTATCAGGACGGAGATCATACCTATGCAATCTCCTGTGATGTCTACTGTGTGAGAGCGGATGCAGCGCCGGAGAAGCTGGGTAGCTTAGAGAGCGGCGGAACGGCATATCCGCTAAGCAGTGGTGCAGATGGAATCTACGTGACCTCAGGGCACAGCATTGAGGTGTACACCATCGATGCTGCCAACGGAAAGCTGGGACTTGCCCGTTCCAATACGGAAGTCTATGACGAGAACGGTAATGCGACTTATTACCGGCTGGACGATCAGGGACAGACTGTGGAAAGCACCGAAGAGGAGTATATAAAAGAATGGGACATCTACAGTAAGGTGGCATCTCCCATAGAATTTACTGTACAGAAATAGGAAAAGGAATACTAACAATAAATAAGTTGACAAGCAGAACAAATGTTCTATATAATGTATATGGGCGTTAGCCTTAAGGTGCTACTTCACGTTGACGTGAATGGTGGTTCACTTTTTGCGGAGAGTTGATAGCTCTGATTACATAGATCATCCCATATGGGAAATCTTGGAAAGGAGGACTCTGCTTATGCTAACAATCGGTGACTTGATTGCAGTGATTAGTCTCTGCTTAACCTGTTTGGGTCTTGGCTATTCGATTGGTTCTAATAGTGATAAGACCACAAAAAAATGACCGCCCCTAACCTGACAAGTTGAGCAGTCATTTTTTCTCATATAAATCAGGTGAACCGTCATCAGTAGCACCTTTTCTAAAATTATGATAACATTACTTTTATAAAATGTCAAACTTGTATTTTATAAAGTTCACTACTTCTTATATGCTTGTAAGTACATAATTTTTGCAGTCATGACACAAGAAAAGCTCCCTCGCAGGAAGGCGCTTTGTCTACAGCCTGAAATCTGGGACAGTTCCTTTCCCGGATTTTTATTATTTAAGGTAATAATGTTATGAAATACATGCATAAAGCTTGAAAAAAAGATTTGAGTATGTATAATTGTCAAAGAAACACATGCGCAGGAAACGAAAAACGAAATCAGGTATGTATGCCAGCAGGGAAAACACATGCGTAGAAACTAAAAAAAGAAATTAGGTATGTATGCCGGCAGGGAAAACACATGCGTAGAAACTAAAAAAAGAAATTAGGTATGTATGCCGGCAGGGAAAACACATGCGTAGAAAGCGAAAAACGAAATCTGGTATGTATGCCGGCAGGAAAAACACATGCGTAGGTAGCGAAAAACGAAATTAGGCATGTAGAGAATAAAAAACACAAAATTGCGAGGAATACCATGAAAATAGATGCAATGAAAAAAGACGATTTTTACAGGCAGATGTTCAAACTGACCATCCCGATCATTATACAGAATCTGCTCAGTGCAGCG
>ERZ1023897.7-NODE-7-length-147802-cov-42.993103_pt1 | contig 147802 bp, 134 predicted proteins | sample MGYA00380399_ERZ1023897 | MGnify/ENA primary metagenome ERZ1023897 (study PRJEB33179, sample SAMN07448995) | human gut metagenome | biome: Human-gut; feature: Human associated habitat; material: Faeces | host: Homo sapiens | place: India: Bhopal | collected... | reverse complement strand
AGCGGCAACTCTGATATCTTATCATGACCGCTTTCGTTTGTCAACAACTTTTTTAAAAACTTTTTTATCTTGAAAAACTTTCGTTTTTCGCAACAATCGATATCTTATCATACCTTGTCGGTATCTGTCAACAGCTTTTTCAAAAACTTTTTAAGTCTTATCGGAAGCTGTTTCGTTGTCTTAGCACTGCCGCAACAACGAAACTGAGTATATCACCCTATCTTCCACTTGTCAACACTGTTTTTTATTTTTTTCAAAAAATATCTACAATAGTTGAATTGTATATTCATTTGATGCATTTTTAAGACGAAGTGCTATCGTCTGTACAGCACCTGCCACATCTTCGTTTACTTCCAGTAATAATACCAGTTCCTGTGTCTGTCCGGGTTCCAGTGTCTCCGCATAGGTAGACATGTCATTCGGCAGCATGGTAGTCAGCGCATTTGCTCTGATGCTGTCATTCACTGTAATAATATATCTGGAATTCGTATTCAGCAGATCTATCGTCTCTTCCTGCTCTGATCCATTTGTCAGATGAAATCTGAGTACCAGCAATTTCTTCCCCATGGATGCGTCCAGCGCAAAATAGTCATCCTCAACCCCGTCCTCGGGATAAGAATCTGCTACCATATAATCCTCATAGGTAATGCTGACACCTTCCGGCAGGCCAAAAAAATCTTCCATACTGGCCGTAATCTCTTCCTGCGCCGTGGGCATCGTCACTTCCGTGGTACCGGTGCTACCCGTCTCTTCCGCTTTTTCCTCTTCCTGCGATGCTTCCTTTGCTGCTTCCTTTTCCAATTTGGCGATCACCATTTCGGGATCTACCAGGCGGCTACGATTATTGGCATCATATTTTAACAAAGTAACTGCCGCATACTCTCCGACCCGCTGGGATTCCTCTTCCGTCAGATCCGGGATCTCGTTGCCGCAGGCTGTCATGGATAACATCATTGCACATAATAAGGCTCCGCATACCATATTTTTATTACGTCCTGTCATAGTTCGTTCCTTTTCTTCCTTCCTGTCCATTGCATCACTCATTGCATTTCTTTTCCAGTATAATATAGATTCCGGCAATTACAAGAGCAATTACGCCTACCACGAAGAAAAGTATGGTCTTCTGCAGGATCGGTGCGCCCCAGTAATCATATAAGGCTATTTTACCACAAGTACACAGAGAAAGCACTAAGCCATAGATTCTGACGGGCTTATCCTTTTTCACGAAACCGGCAGTCACGCTTACCAGTGCGATCAGCATGATCAGAATGCTGTTGATCACAGGGATATTCGTCTTGACGATCAGTGCCATATAGGTCAGGAATATCACGATGATCAATTCTCTGTGTTTAAAATTCTTATAATATTTTTCCTGCAGGGTCAGCACCAGATAAGCCAGTACAAAAACAAACATACATAAATAAGTAATGTAGGAATTCCGATAGATCGGATTTGCCAGAGCGATCAGTGCTCCGATCTGTCCGATCAGGACGGATACATTAAATACGAGGATTCCCTTGTCCCGCATACAATTCACATTATTGAACAGCAGAATGCTCACGAAGAGAATTCCGGAAAATGCCGGCAGTTTTATCATAGGCATCAAATGCGACAGAGCAAAAAATGCCAGTGAAAAAGTCAGCACGATCTCCTGGTAGGTACTCCATTCATGCACAAGGAACATACTGAGGATCGTTCCTGCCAAAAGCACATAAGCATAGGGGATCTCCTTCCCGTTCATCAGAAGCAGGATACAATATACCGTAGTAATGATGGCATCCAGTGCCGCAAGGCCCCCTTTTGCCAGGCGTGACAGTACTTTTACTGCTATCAGCAATACCGTAGCACAGATCACGATCCCCCAATCATTCTCTATTACTGAAAATCCACAGAAAGTCACGAAACTGAAGAAATAGCAGGGAAGCCATTTCTGCCATCCTTTTTCCGCCTTCCGCAAAGCGATCACAGTCAGTATTGTGATAACAAATGCTATTCCGGTCAGGGCAAAAATGCCAATATATCCATCCGTCTCTGCTGCTCTCCAATAATCATCCATACCGGCACCCGTCATAATTCCGGATACCAGAATAAATGCAATGTAAATAGCAAGCAATCCTCCACTTTTCACCACACGTCCGGTCTGCTTTTCTATTTGCGCATAACGGCTCTGTACGACAAGTACCAGATGTGCTATCAGGAAAAACACACTATAAGCTACAACCGCAACACCAACCGACATGCCCTGTGTCCACACAATACAGCCTACAGCCGTCGGGAACAGCATTGTGGTACTGGCAAGCAGGATCAGCTGTGATGCCGTATGGAATCTGTGCACCGGTACACAGGCGCACAATATACTCAGGATCAGGATCAATCCCATTACCATCAGGACCTCCGCCATCGATAACCCGGAGGACATGGATAGTGGGTAAGCACAGAGCCAGCAGGAAGCAATTCCCAGCAGTCTGTGGATCAGCGAATCCCGTTTCCGGCTCAACAATACCGTGCCTACGGTGATCACACCAATGATCAATGCTGCGGGAAACATCCCGAAATTATGTAAGGACAGCGTATTGATCATGGTGGACAGGTACAAAGCCGCCATGCCGATCGCCGAAAATATCTGTGCTAGCTTCGGTAATTTTCTCCGGATCAACAGCTCTGCCAGCAACACTACGCCCAGGGATACCACATAGAGAGAGATTCCCTTGATCCATCCGTTCATGAAATACATTCCCATCAGCACCAGGGCTGTCAGGATAAATACGCCTCCCACCACCGACAGAGCTATGGTTCCAATGAGATATTCCGCATTCTGCTTTTTCTTCGTCCCCTGTACTACAGTCTCTGCTGCCGGCTGTGCGGAGAACTGCCCTGACGATTGTGCAGTAACCTGTTCTGCCGGTTGCCCAGTGAACTGTCCTGCCGGCTGTTTCTGCATGGGCTCCTGTGTAGAAGGCTGTACGGACTCCTGTATCTGCCCTGCGGCAGCACTTTCTGCTCTTGCCGCATTCAGTTGCTGTCTCTGATGCCAGTATTCCACGCTTTTATCCAGCTCCGCCTGTAACTGCTCCACATACTGGGGCTGTTTCTGTATTCTCGGGATCAGCTGCTGTACATACTGTGTAAAGATCGGGTCCTTGGACTGCATCAGGTATTCCCTTGCCTGCTGCTCCAAAAGCTTTGCTCTGTCCTGCTGTGTATTCTGTTCCATATAATATCCTCCCGCATTGTATGATCTATTGCGTCATGTATGTTTTGTATCTCTCCATGTCCTGTCTGTGACAGTCGGCATGGATCAAAATACCGTCTTCCCTGTACTCCGTAGAAAAAACCTGCGCCTCTTCCATAAGATAGGAAGCTACATTCCCCGCGCTGTACGGTATCAGGAAAGTACAATCCACATTGTCCGCATAGACCTGCTGCTCAATGGCTTCTGCCAGTTCACGGATACCGGTATTCTGCCCTGCGGCGAGATACCAGTGCTCCTGTCTCTTCTGCGGCAGTGGTTCCATGCCGCATTTGTCTGCCTTATTATACACCACAATCTGCGGAATGTCACCTGCTCCCAGTTCCTTCAGAGTATCGGCAGTGACCTGCATCTGCTGTCTGTAATTTTCATCGGAAAAATCCACCACCTGGACCAGCAGATCTGCGTATTTTACTTCTTCCAGGGTCGAACGGAATGCCTTTACCAGACCGTGAGGCAGCTTATGAATGAATCCAACCGTATCCGTCAGGAAAAACGGCTTATTATGCCCTGTGTCTATGCTACGGACGCTGGTCTCCAATGTGGCGAACAGCATATCTTTTTCCATGACCGTCTTCTCCGGAAGCTCTCCGAACTGTTCCACCATGCGGTTCAGGATCGTAGACTTTCCCGCATTGGTATAGCCCACCAGCGCCACCTGCGGAGTCCGGGACTGCTGTCTTTTCCTACGCTGCACATCCCGGGTCCTGCTGACATCCTCCAGTTCCTTTTTCAGTTCCGTGATCCGGTGTTCGATCTTACGTCTGTCCAGCTCCAGCTTCTTCTCACCGGTACCCTTGTTACTCATGCTGCCGCTGGCGCCGCCCTGACGGCTCAGTGCATCGTACATGCCCACCAGTCTCGGAAGCATGTATTGCAGTCTCGCTGTCTCCACCTGCAGTTTGGCTTCTCTGGTCTGTGCACGTATGGCAAATATGTCAAGGATCAGATTCGTCCGGTCAATGACGGTAAGCTCCAGCTCTTTCCCTAGATTTCTCACCTGCGAAGGCGTCAGGGAATTGTCGAATACAACCTCCTGTGCACCTCTCTCCTCCGCCAGTCTGCGTACCTCAGCCACCTTGCCCGTTCCGATATACAATGCTTTGTTCACATGATCCAGCCGTTGTACGATCTGGCCCACGACTTCCTTCTCCGCGGCTTCTGCCAGACTTGCCAGTTCTTCCATGGAATGTTCAAAATCCGCTTCTTCCCCGATGTCCACACCGACTAACAGCACCTTTACCGGTGCCTCCTGCATCTGTTCTTCCCTCATATAAAAATATATCCTTTTAAAATCATTATTTTGTCTCTAATTCAAACCAGAATTCCACACCGTTGGTATAATTGATCACACCGTAAGGCTGGTTCATGGAATCCATGATTGCCTTCACGATGGACAGTCCCACACCGCTACCGCCGTATTCTCTGGTTCTGGCTTTATCTACTTTATAAAATTTCTCCCAGATGTGGCCGATAGAATCCTCCGGGATCGGCTTGCCGGTATTGAATACCGATACGCGCACCCTGCCATCCTTCTGTTCCATTTTGACATCGATGATCTTCTCACCCTCGCAGTGATTCACCGCGTTGGAGAAAAAGTTCATAAATACTTCTTCTATTTTAAATTCATCCGCCCAGGCATAGATGGGAGGATACTCTTCCATCCGCACCGTGATATCGTTCTGTTTGGTCAGAATTGCCGCCGACTGGATATAATTCTTCACCAGTGCCGTAATGTCGAAACGCTCCATAGTCACCACATCGTTGCCGAATTCCAGCTGGTTCAGCGTCAGAAGCTTTTTCACCATGTTGTTCATCTTCGCCGCTTCATCCACGATGACATCACAGTAGAACTGTCTGCTCTCAGGATCATCATTGACGTCCTCCTGCAGTCCTTCCGCATAGCCCTGGATCAGAGCGATGGGAGTCTTCAGTTCATGGGAGACATTCGCCAGGAACTCCTTACGCATTTCATCGATAGCTTCCTTTTTCTCCACATCCCGCTGCAACTCATTATTCGCAGTCTTCAGTTCCGAAATCGTCTGTTCCAGGGAATCGGACAGTTTATTAATGTTCTCTCCCAGCAGATCGATCTCATTGTGAGCCCTGCCCTGATATTTTGCTTCAAAATCCAGCTGTACCATCCGCTGTGAGATATCGTTCAGCTCCAGGATCGGCTTCGTCACACGTCTGGAGACAAACCAGATAATAATACCACCCGCCAGTGCTCCCAGACAGCCGATCATCATATAAAACCGATTGGCGATCCTGGCACTCTCCTGAATACTGGAGAGCGGTGTCTGCATGATAAAAGAAATTCCGGTGTTCAGCCTGCCGTAGATCTCTAAATATTCCTTATTCTCCTGCCCGGTTCTCTGGATCACATAGTCATCACCGTTCTCGATGATCCGCTCATTATCCGGAAACGTTCCGAAGCCGAACACATAGCCGATCAGACGGTTCTCCAGTCTCTCGCCGCCGTTGATGGATACATATTTCATGTTGGAATTCACGTCCATGACACATACTGTCATGTTATAGCTTCTGCACACATCATCCAGCTCATGTGCGAATTCTTCCGAGCCATAGCTGTCACTCTCCGCCGCCTGCTTGATCGTCTCATAAGCATCGTGAATGACATCCAGCTTACTCTGCATATAGACTCTGCCTAAAAACATGTAATTCAGCAGCAGGCACAAAAGGATCGTCCCGATCATCAGCCCGATAAATATCCAGGCGAACTGTCCTCTGATGGAATGCACTTTTTTCTTCTGCTGTTTATTCTGCTGTTTCATCCATTTTGTACCCCATTCCCCATATGGTCTTGATGAGATTGCCTTCCTCGCCCAGCTTGCTGCGCAGCTTCTTCACATGGGTATCAATGGTACGGGCATCCCCGAAGTAATCATAGTTCCATACGTTGTTCAGTATCTTCTCTCTGGACAGGGCGATTCCCTTATTTTCCATAAAATAGGTCAGAAGCTCGAATTCTTTATAGCTTAAGTCCACATCTTTGCCGTCTATGATCACGCGGTGTGCTGTCTTATCCACAGTGATCCCGCCGCAGGTCAGTGCTTCGTCCTGCCCTAACTGGTTCGTCCTGCGTAGGATCGCTTCCACCCGCGCCACCAGGATTTTGGGGCTGAAGGGTTTGGAAATATACTCGTCCACTCCCAGCTGAAAACCCTGCAGCTCGTCTCTCTCATCTCCGCGGGCTGTCAGCATAATAATAGGAACTTTGGAGTTCACACGGATCTCCCGGCACACCTGCCAACCATCCATTTTCGGCATCATGACATCCAGAATGATCAGTGCAATATCCTTATCCTTATAAAAAATATCCAGTGCCTCCTCGCCGTCTCCGGCCTCCAGCACCTCAAAATTACTCTTCACCAGGAAATCCCGGACCAGCTTACGCATCCTGCTCTCATCATCTACTACCAGTATTTTCAGTCTGTCCATACATACCCTCACCTTTCTGTTGTAGACATAGTATAGCGCGGAAATATGTCAATTCTGTGAAACTTCGGTCTCCGTATTTCCTGTATTCCCTGTATTTTCTATATGTAGCTCTCTCTCTTTTTCCCTAACCGTCTGCTCTCTCTGGGTCAGCTCCTGTTCCCAGGATGCGTATTTATTCTGAAGATTCCGCTCGTAATTCAGGATATTGGGTTGGTCGGAATTCAATGTGATCACAAACATGGCAATGATCGCCACAATCATCACGATGTTCATGATCACTGACAGGCAAAGACCCGCCTTTTTACCCCCGTCTTCCGGCATCGGCTGGATCCGTCTTCTGGCAGGGGACGTCTTCGTCCTGACATCGGCAAAGTTCGTCCACAGAGGGATCGGAGGCACTTCCTCCCCCAGTTCTTCTTCCCGGGCGCGCAGCTCTCCCTGCAGCTCCCTGAGGTACTCCAGTCCTACCGGGGTGCGGAACACCCGGTCTTCCAGTGCTTTTTTATAAATGGCAAGAACCGACTGAATATCCGTATGATCAATGCGCTTATCCAGATAGGCGATCTTCTGCCGTTCCTGCTCCGCAAGTCTGGCATCCTTCTCGGAATAGAAGGCGAAGCCGGACACTACATGTTCTCTCTGTTCTACATCCATTTACAGTTTTTCCTCCGTTGTATCTGCCGCATTCTGCAGTAAGATATGCTCTCCCTGCACCAGGGGATAATGCACGGGAATCTCCCCATCCAGGTTCTCCCGGTACATATCTACGGCTGTGATCTGGTGGTTCTCATAGGTAGTGTAATAATAAACCCCCCTGTCTGCATTACAGCAGGAAGTATAAATAGTGATCTCATACTTACCGTTTTCCAGACGGCAGCATCCTCTCGTCTGAGCCACGCTTCCTAAGATATGGAAAAACTGACTGACGCTTTCAGACTCCGAGGTTCCCGATACAGAATTCATTTTCGTAAAAGCCACCCGGACAAAACGGGAGGCAGAGGACAGATCGCCGGGCAGCCCCATAGCTCCCATGCCACGGCTGTACGGCTGCAGCTGAAGCTGCTCTGAAAAATGGTTCACCGGCTGATCCGGAGACAGATAACTGTAGTCATTCAGCCGGAACAGCTGCTTGTCAAAGGGAGGATTGTTCGTCAATACCCCTACGGGATTGTCATAAATGTTCAGTCCCTCCTCGACTGCCTCTATCGTGATCGCCTCGTCCCTGTCCGCCAGTATCCAGTGCAGCTGTGATGTCGGAAACTGCTCGCTGAACCGCGTATCCACCAGATTGATGTGGGCTAACAGCGTCCGGGCTTCCTGCACCGTAGCACACTGTCCCAGGATCCAGGGAATGAACTCGAACTGTGCAATGTTGTCTCTGCCCTCCCGGGGCTTACGATATACGGCGTTGCCCGCGAAATTAAGACCTGCCATGCCCAGGCCCTTCTCATTGACCGCATCATAATACAGCGGATAATCCCCCACCATATGAGCGATACCGATCATGGCATAATGCTCAGTCAATGCATTCTGATGCCGTAACTGAAAAGAGTAATTACGCGGTGTCACCACCACTTCTTCTCCGTAATTAAATTCATAATCAAAAGTTCTGCCAAAATAAAAATCCTGCGATCTATAAGTTGCTGCTGTGCACATAATGGTCTCCTTTACTGTTTTCAGATCAATGTAGATTACTCTTAGTCTATAGCATTTGCAGAATGATTGCAAGTATGCAGGGATACTTATCCCACTTGACATTTTTCGTGTCTGTATGCACAATAAAAATATAGAAACTCAGTTAGATGCTTGGCTTACATTCTTCAGCAATGATGATCCAGCCACTATTGTGCAACTTATTACTGAATATCCGGAATTTAAGCCAATGTATGAGACACTTTATCGAACGTGTCTGGATATGGAGAAAGTTATGGGATTCTTTTCACAGGAATTAAAGGTAATGGATGACAATACCGTGAAATATATGGTAGATACATTAAGTGCGGAAGTTGATACATTAACGCAGCAAAAAGAAGTTCTCAGCAAAGAGAATGAGGATTTAATCAAGGACAATGAAATTCTGAAGCAGAAACTTGCTGAATTAGAAGCACAACTCTCAAAAGAAGACATAGTAAAAACGGTTGACGAAAATCTGCCGTTGTGATAATATTTAGTCGCAAAAAGAGTGTTGCCGTACAGCAACGGTTCGCCTTAGTTTATAGTTCTAAAAAGCAACTTGTACCTTTGGTGGAGGCGGTTGCTTTTTTAATGCTTTCGTTTCTGACTGGTCTGCACTCAAAAAGGTTCCACCGGAATCCTCCGGCGGAACCTTTTTATGTTAGTTTTTACACAACTAATTCTAATAATGTTTTGGATCAAACTGTGGTTAAGATTACTGTAACAGAGACAGTACACCCTGGTTGGACTGGTTAGACTGAGCCAACATAGCCTGACCTGCCTGAGCCAGGATGTTGTTGTTGGAGTACTTAACCATCTCAGTAGCCATATCGGTATCACGGATCTGACTCTCTGCGCTGGTGGTATTCTCAACTACGTTGTCCAGGTTGTTGATGGTGTGCTCAAGTCTGTTCTGGACAGCACCAAGAGCGGAACGCTGGGTGGATACTTTCTGGATAGCATTTGCGATTGTGTTAATTGCTGCATCAGCATTTTTACTATCTTTACCGTTAACAAGTAATCTACCAGTGTCATCCAATAAACCAAGTCCAGATGCACTCATGGATTCAATTTCAACAGAAATCTTATTATCCTTGGAAGAATCTGCACCTACCTGTAAGTCAAATGATAATGCCTTAGGTGCGTAAGTCGGATCATATGCTGCAACAGTCATGCCATTTCCGTTGGCTGCGGTATCTGTCTTCAATGTAACATTAAGTTCCGTGCCAATGGACAATCCAGCTAATTTAGCACCGGTTGCATCTACTGATACACCGGTAGGAAGGTTAGATGATGCTGTAAATTTTTTTGTGATCTCAATGTCATCGGTGCCGGATGCATTTAATCCCATTTCCTTCAACTGTGCTGCAGTATAATCTACGTTATCTACAGTCCATTTATCAACACCTCCATCTACTTTATGCGCAAACGTAACTGCTGCTGCATCTGTAGCATCTAATACCTTTTTCAATGCACCACTAATGTTGCTCTGATCAATGGATGCTGTTCCACCAGTAATTTCTGCTGTAACACTACCTACTGTAACTTTTCCTGCAGTATATGTATTTCCAGCAGCAATGCTTGCTTTAATCTTTGTATCCACGGGAGTTGTACCATCTGCGCCAGTCAAAGAAATAGTAGTAAGTTCATTCTTCGCCTTAGCCTGCTGGCGGCCTTCACCCTGCAGAAGATACGTTTCATTAAATTTTGTGGTTGTTGAAACACGATCAATTTCAGTGGTTAACTGATCAATTTCATTCTGGATATACTCTCTATCATCTTCGGAATTAGTTCCGTTAGAAGATTTTACTGCCAGTTCATTCATTCTCTGCAACATATCCTGAACTTCGTTCAAAGCACCTTCAGCGGTCTGTACAGTAGAGATACCATCCTGTGCATTTGCGGAAGCCTGTGTCAGACCTCTGATCTGCTTTCTCATTTTCTCACTGATGGACAGGCCTGCTGCATCATCAGCTGCACGGTTGATCTTGTAACCGGAAGACAGTTTCTCGGTGGACTTTGCCTGAGAAGTGGTGGTTAATCCTAACATTCTGTTAGAGTTCATAGCTGTTAAGTTGTGTTGTACTACCATAATAATTTACCTCCATGTGTAAAAAAGTGTTGCAGATACATCCGTTTATCTGCGGTGTGTGGTTAATAGTTACTGCGGTCCTAGGATTCCGCATTGTTAGCAAGCTTTTGTCCCACAGTATCTGAAGTTATTTGTTCTGTACGATCACGACGTTGGATTTTTTCTTCTTGGCGGTACCTTCCGGATTCTTGTAATACTTCGGGATCGTCGCCAGAAGCTCCGGATCCTGGATCCGTTTTTCAATGGCCTTGCTTCGTACGATGTTCACATCCTTGGGGGCGTCGATCATGATACGTGTCTGTCCGCCGCTGCTTCCCAGAAATACAATCTTCACATCGTCTCCGATCATCAGAAACTCTTCATCTCTCACCGATAATCTCAGCATAGCCATTCCTCCTTGAATCGATTATTTCCTTATAATTTGCTGTGTTTTGGAAATACTGATCGTAATGTAACAAACTTGATATTGTGTTACCCTTGTGTTCAGAGTATGATCTCCTGAAAAATTTTATCCCGGTCATCCTGCTCAATGCCAAGATATCGTTTGGTCACTTCATAAGACGAATGATTATAGATGCTGACCAGCATTGCCGGCTGTACGCCCTGCTGCCAGGCATGATATCCGAAGGTTTTGCGAAGGGAATGACAGCAGATCACGCCGGGGATATTGTAATAAGCTGCCACCTTTTTGATGATGCGAAAAGCCTGCACCCGACTGATGGGTTCATTTTTATTGCTGTGAGGAAAAAGATACTTTTCTGGCTGAATAGGTTTTTGCTCCTTTCGAAGCTGTGCCTGATAATTTTGAAGACATGCATGAATATTATGATTGATATAGATGCAGGAGGTCTTTCCCGTCTTCTGTTCAATGATCTCAATATGCTCCTGCCATCTGTTTTGAGAAAAGTTATAAACATCTTCCCACCGCAGAGTAAGCAGATCCGAAATCCTCAGTGCAGTATTCAAGCCCAGGATCACTAACAATTGGTTTCTGGCATTGGGGTGGATTTCCTTATAGTAGTTTTTAAAATTTTTCAAATCCTCCAGGTTACGAATTGGTTGTGCTGTATTCATCTGATTCCTCCTAGAAATTAGTGGAAGCCGCATAAAACCGGCGTTTTTTATATATCTGTGAACTATAACATATACTTTCCGGGGCTGCATTTACTTTGGCAAATGAGGGGTTCAATTTTTTTCAAAAAAGGGGTTAAGTTTTCTGCGAGCGTACCGATATACTATGTGAAAGCAAAAAGGTAACACAATATCAATTGTGTTACCTTTTTCATGTCTGTCGAAAATCAACTTTTGAGGAATTTTTATTTATTTTTGTACTAGGTCTGCATCAAATTTCAGGGATTGCACCGTTTGCAGGGAACATATCCCATATTGATGACCTCGTCTCTGCTGCCGGTGTAGATCTGTTTGTTTTTCTCTTTCATATCATCCACACTGGAGCATGTGGGATAGTGGAATTTCTTGGTGTTGGTATTCAGCACATAAGTAATTCCCTGGGATTCCTGTGGCGCCGACGATTCCGGTGTGATCTGCACCGCAGTATCGGTCTCAGGCTGTGGCACCGGTGTCTCTTCCGCAACGGACGCTACGGTGCTTTGGTAGGTTCCGCTGCCCTCCGCCCAGTTATCTCCGGTGGCATAGTCAATGCCGATCCCCGGCTGCACATTGTAGGCAAATACACAGAAGCTGATTCCCTCTCCGGCATCTTCCACGGAATAGGCTTCCATGAGGACGCCGTCTGCCAGCAGGTTATCACCGTCAAATATGGGAGTGACACGGTACAGGACATGGTTCCCTGTATTTTTGACATAATCGCAGACTTTCGTCTCAAAAGGGAGCATTCCCTGCACGTTGAGATATCTGGTTCCGGTGATCAGGTTCTGCGGGTTGGCGTTTTCCGCCGCCAGCATGTAAGCGATCAGGTGGCAGCGATTGTATAGGTATTTTCCGTCCACATTATCGTATTTCACCAGATGCCAGCCGGTAGGCTTCACGGCTCCGATCTCCCCTCTCGGTTCTGTCGGCATCAGATCCTGTCCCACGTTGGCATATGCCACGCCACAGCGCCCCAGGCTGTCCAGCTCGCTGTAGGTTTCGAAGGACTGTGTGGTCAGCTCCTCCTCTGTGAAATAAGGCTGGTTGCCATTGACTTCTGTATAAGGTGTGCCGGAGTATGCCGGAATCTCCCGGAGGGATAATGCTGATGTGCCTTCTCCTGCCGGAACATCTGTTGTAGATGTGACCTGCTGCGATTCTTGTGTATCCGAAGCGTTTTCCTGTGGCTGTCCGGATTCGGATTCCGATACTGCAGTCTCCGATGCTTCCAGCAATTCGGAGGGGATCGTCGCCAGCTGCTCAATCGCATAGGTATTGTCCTGCGGCGTGACGGTGCTTTCCGCACAGCCGGTGAATGTCAATAGCAGTGCCAGCCATAATGACAATTGTGTTATCAAACGTTTCTGAGGTCTGTTATGTTTCATTTTCAAAGCTTGTCAATTACTCCCTTGTAAAACTCTTTGGAAATTATACCACATTATTCATCCGATCTCTTCTTTGCATTGACAATTTTTTCAAAAAACAGTATGCTGAAAATATCTGAAAAACACTTCGAATAATATGCCAATCATCTAAAAATTTAGGCTTATTATTTGAAGTGTTTTTTTCTGCTTATTGACACACGTGTTTACACGTATTATAATTTAAGAAAGGATATCTATGAAAACAAACGAACTGCTAAAACTATTAAAGAAAAATGGTTGTTCTCTTATCCGCCACGGAAGCAATCATGATATTTGGTATAGCTCTGTGACGGGAAAACAGTTTGCTGTTCCTCGACACAAAAAGGAAATAAAAAACGGAACTGCCATTGCTATTTTGCGCGATGCCGGAATGGATTCTTAGAAAGGAGATTCTTATGTCTAAATATGTTTATCCCGCTATTTTTACTTCTGAACCAGATGGAGGTTATTCTGTATATTTTCCCGATTTGGAAGGTTGTTATACCTGCGGCGACACACTGGCTGATGCTCTGTTTATGGCTGAAGATGCCCTCGCGCTTATTCTCTATGGATATGAAAAGGACCAACGCCCCATTCCACAGTCCTCCAAAATGTCAGACATCAAAGTTACTGCGGATTCCTTTTTAAGTATGGTTGCATGCGATACCCTGGAATATCGCAAACGTTTTAATAACAAAGCTGTTAAAAAAACATTGACCATTCCCGAATGGCTGAATGAAGCTGCTGTTGCAATGAATATTAACTTTTCACAAGTATTGCAGGATGCTCTTTTGCAGCGAATCAGTCCTCAATAATGCACACACGAAAAATAAAAAGTGCCGCAAAAACGGCACTTTTCTATGGAGTAGACGGGAGTCGAACCCGTGTCCAAAAGCCTATTCCCTGTCCTTCTACGAGTGTAGTTTATTCTTTGACATTCCCTCCGCGCCCCGGGAATAAACACCCTGAGCATTTCAGTAGCTTCATGTTACGCCCATATGCGCAAAGCTTTGCATATGTCGTTTCTCACATGTTTGAAGCCGGGATCCTAAGGTGTGAGTGCCCTAGGGCCGACTGCTGCCATTAGGCAGCGTATGCTAAATTATCGTTAGCGTTTAATTTTAATTTGGCCATTTAACGCATTACCATGCGACTCGCTTCTCCAGCTGCAAAACCCCTGTCGAAACCTTTACTACCCCTTATTCAATTGTCAGACCAAGTATACTTGATGGCACACACACTGTCAAGCACTTGCAGTAAAGCATTGCAGGATCAGAGCCTGCAGATTACAGATTGCGGACCTTGAATTCCTTCTCTGCCTCTCTGCGCTGATCCTTTTTGGCAATGGTTTCTCTCTTGTCATAGAGCTTTTTACCACGTGCCAGTCCGATCTCTACCTTTACCTTACCATCTTTAAAGTATACCTGTAAAGGGACTAATGTATACCCTTTTTCCTTGATCTTGCCCAACAGCTTGTTGATCTCGTACTTGTGCAGCAACAGCTTTTTCACACGAAGGGGGTCTTTGTTAAAAATATTCCCCTTCTCATAAGGACTTACATGCATTCCGTAGACGAATACTTCTCCGTCTTCAATGCGGACGAAAGCCTCCTTGATGCTGCATTTTCCCATCCGCATGGACTTTACTTCCGTACCGTGCAGGGCAATGCCGCACTCATAGGTCTCATCGATGAAAAAATCATGATATGCTTTTTTATTGTTTGCAATCAGCTTCTGGGACTCTTTTCCTTTTGCCATGGCTACCTCTTAAAACCTTGTTACTATTCAGAAACCCATTCACAAGGCGCACCTGCGGAACTTCTTTTTAACGGCTCTGAATAGTTACAGTTTACTATATTTTCCGTAATTGTCAATGAACTAACGGTTCATTTAATCCGCAGATTTATTGATCCACCAGCCGGAAATTGATGGTGCGCATAAAACGGTCGCAGTCTTCCACCTCGATCCGTACCGGCATTCCCAGTTTGAAGCAACGTCCGGTTGCTTCTCCCACCATCTCACAGGCTGCCACATTGTAGTGATAATAGTCGCCCGGGATCGTGGAAATATGGATCAGCCCTTCCACGGTATTGGGCAGTTCCACATACAGTCCCCAGCCGGTGACACCGGAGATCACACCCTCGTATTCCTCTCCGATGTGCTGTTCCATATATTCCACCTTCTTCAACTTGTCCGTCTCTCGCTCCGCCTCATCGGCACGGCGCTCCATTTCAGAAGAATGCTTAGCCACCTCCGGCAGAATCTCACGATAATGCTCTATGCGCTCTTCCTTCAGACGTCCCCGCAGCTGTTCCTTGATAATACGATGGATCTGCAGATCCGGATAACGGCGGATCGGCGAAGTAAAATGACAGTAATACTGACATGCCAGTCCAAAATGTCCGGTACAATCCGTGCTGTATTTTGCCTGTTTCATGCTTCGCAGGGTCAGTCTGGCGATCATAGGCTCTTCGGGAGTTCCCTCAATCTTCTGTAACAGCTTCTGGATCTCCTTGGGATGGATCTCCTCCGTGGAGACCTTGCTGTTCCTGCGCCCCAGCGCCTTCATGTAATACCCGTAATTGCTGATGAACGTGGACAGCTTCTGAATCCGCTCCGGATCCGGCACATCATGGACGCGGTAGACGAAGGGCAGCTCCTGCCAGTAAAAATGCTGCGCCACTGTCTCATTTGCTGCAAGCATGAAATCCTCGATCAGCATAGTAGCCACGTTCCGCTCGTAAGGTTTTATATCCAGCGGATGTCCTTCCTTATCTAACAGGATCTTGCACTCCGGAAAATCAAAATCAATGGATCCCCTCTTCTGTCTCTTCTTCCGCAGTTTGTCCGCGAGCTCAGCCATTTGTTGGAACATAGGAAGCAGTTCCCTATACTGGGAATAGTCTGTTACGGTTCCTGCGCTTTCTCCGGCGGTTCCATCCGGCGCACCGGCGTTATGCTCTACACACTCCGGCTCCTCCAACAGCTTTTTCACCACGGTATAAGACATTCGCTTATTGACCCGGATCACAGATTCGCAGATCTCATAGTCCACGATCTCGCCCTCTTCATCCACCTTCATCAGGCAGCTTAATGCCAGACGGTCCACACCTTCGTTCAGGGAACAGATACCGTTACTCAAGGCATGGGGCAGCATGGGGATCACACGGTCTACCAGATAGACGCTGGTGCCGCGCTTTAATGCTTCTCTGTCCAGTGCGGAATTCTCCTGCACGTAGTTCGTCACGTCTGCAATGTGTACTCCTAAGTGGTAATATGTCCCGTCAAAGGATACACTGACAGCGTCATCCAGATCCTTGGCATCCTCTCCGTCGATGGTCACCATGGTCACATCCCGCAGATCCCTGCGGCCGTCACAGTCCGCCTCGGATACCTCCTGGGATACCCTCTCCACCTGGTTCATGATCTTCTCGCCGAATTCCACCGGCAGATCAAAGCCACGTACGATAGACATGATGTCTACACCGGGATCGTTGATATGTCCCAGGATCTCCACGACTTTGCCCTCAGGACTCTTCGTATCCGTGCCGTATCCGGTGATCTCCACCACGACCTTATGTCCGGTCATGGCTCCCTTCGACCACTCCTTCGGCACGAAAATATCCTGTGCTATCTTCGTGTTATCCGGAATGACAAAGCCGAAATTACTCTTGGACTGCTCATAGGTTCCCACCACCTGGGTCATTCCCCTGGCAATGATACGGATAACCTGCGCTTCCTGCCGTTTGCCGGTCTTCGCAGGCAGAAGTGCCACTTCCACAGTATCCTTATGGAATGCTCCACCCTGCTTGTCCTCCGGAATGAACAGATCCTCGTCCCTTCCTTCCACTTCCACAAATCCAAAGCCTTTGGCATTGCTGATAAAAGTTCCTGTCAGAACCTTACCGTTGGACTTCATATATTTCCCTTTTACGGTCAGGGTAAGCTTTCCTTCCGCTAAAAGTTCCCGCAAGATCTCACGAAACTCTTCCCGGTCTTCTTTTGCGACCTGAAGAAACATTGCCAATTCCTTTTCCTTCATTGGAACGTAAAAATCATCCTTCACCAGATCACAGATTACTTTTTTTCTCTTCTCTCTGATTTCGTTATTACTCATGTAACCTCTCTCAATATAAAAAAGGATCTCGCTTGCGAGATTCTCCGCCTGCGGCGGGTCGCTTTTGCGACATATTTCATAACCGCCGCAGTGCGATCCCTGCGGAGCGTTATTTATTCATAGGAAAAAATTTCCTATGAATAAACAAAACACCCTTGTATGCCCTGCACACAAGAGTGTCATCCTTCGTAATGATTAAAATACGTTCAGATTCAGTACGGCTGCAAGTAACATGAAGAATACTGCAAGGATCTTCGTGATCTTCACCAGCATACCTTCCATGGAACGTCCTTTATTTCTGCCCCAGTAGGTCTCAGCAGCGCCGCTGATGGAACCCAGTCCTGCGGATTTACCTTCCTGCATCAATACTAACACTGTCAGTGCTACACATACCAATATAAAAATTATGTTGATTACTACTCTTAATGCTTCCATTTCACACCTCCTAATGTCAAGCAGATTTTATATTACCATATATTGTACACAATTGCAACAACATTTTACAAGACAGTACCGAAAAGGCGGCACAAAAAAGGACCCCCGGAAATTTTTACGATCTCACGGGGATCCTTTATTTCTATTCTGAATGATCAGATTCGCAGCTTACTCTGCGATGTCACCATACATGAAGTACCAGTAACCATAAGCGGAATGCCAGATACCGGTGATCTTCTCGCTCTGCAGCCAGAAGTCATTGTAGTAAGCAACAGGAATGCAGCCTACCTGCTCCATCAGAACATCCTCAGCCTGATGAAGAGCTGCGGAACGCTCAGCGGTATCCATGGTGGAAGCTGCCTTCTCCATAGCTGCATCGAAGTCAGCGTTGGAGAACTTACCATCGTTGTTACCGTTGCCGGTGCAGAACAGGTCTAACATATTGGAAGGATCGCTGTAATCTCCTACCCATCCGTTACGTGCTACCATGTACTCACCGTTACGTCTCATCGGAGTGAAGCTGGACCACTCAACGATATTTACTTCTACATTAATACCAAGCTCGCCCCATGCCTGCTGTAAGTACTCAGCAACAGTCTTGTGGTAACCTGCATCATTGGTAGTATAGGTGATGGTAGGAAGTCCTTCACCATTGGGGTAACCTGCATCAGCTAAGAGCTGCTTAGCTTCCTCAAGGTTAGCATCGAAATCATCGGAGATATAGCTCTGACCACCGTTAGCATTTGCATTGAAGGAGCTGCCGTCGGTATCTACCCAGCCCTCACCTACGAGGTTGTATGCGGGAGAGTAGGTTCCCTGCATCAGGGTATTTGCTACATAATCACGATCAATTGCCAGGCTCAGAGCCTTACGAACATTTACATCTGCGAATGCAGGATCTTCCAGGTTCATGGACAGATAGTAAGTTCCCAGGTTAGGCTCTACATGGAACTCGGGGTTACCCTGTAAGCTGGGGATCTCCTGGGTAGGAACATCCTTGATGAACAGTACATCACCGGACTGGTATGCAGTATAAGCTGCATTGGAATCCTCCATCAGTACGAATTTGATGCTGCCAAGCTTGATCGCATCTGCATTCCAGTAGTTAGGGTTCTTGGACATGGTAATGTGAGAACCGGGTACCCACTCGGTAATGTAGAAAGGTCCGTTGGAGATATAGGTCTCAGCTGCGGTAGCCCATGCATCACCGTTAGCCTCTACGGTTGCCTGCTGAACAGGGCTCAGGGTAGCGAATGCTGCCAGAGACTCGAAGTAAGGGCAGGGATTGGAAAGCTCTACAACGAGGGTCTTAGCATCGGGAGCGGATACTGCCAGAGCATCCAGATCACCTGCCTGTGCCTCGTCAAAGCCCTTAACCATACCCAGAACAGTCTCAGCATAAGGAGCTGCTACTACGGGATCGCATACACGCTTCCAGCTGTATACGAAATCGTCTGCGGTCAGATCACTGCCGTCAGACCACTTTAATCCATCACGAAGATGGAAGGTCCAGGTAAGACCATCTTCAGATACTTCCCAGGTCTCAGCCTGTCCGGGAGCGATCTTACCATCCTGGTCAATCGTCAGAAGACACTCAAAAGAGTGAAGCAGCATATTACCGCCATCTACTGCACTGTTCAGTGCGGGATCAATGGTCTCGGGATCGGGACCGATCTGAACGGTAAGCTGTTTGCCTTCGGTACTAACTTCAGTTGCTGCTGCATCGGTCTTGGTGCTGTCAGTTGCACTGGCACTGCCGGTTGCAGAAGAACCATTGTCGCTGCTGCCGCATGCTGCCAGAGAACCTACCAGCATTGCTGCGGTGAGCAGCATAGCTAACTTCTTTTTCATAAAGTTATCCTCCTCTTTCTTTTCATACAAAAGCACTATGCTTTGTATAGTTTTATATTAAACAGCTAAATTGCTCAGCTGTCAATACCTAATTTCAGGCATTGATCTTTTCCACATGGTGGCAAGCCACGTAATGGCCCTTTTCCACTTCTCTCCATTCGGGTTCCTTCTGTGCACAACACTCATCCGCATAAGGACATCTGGTGCGGAAACGGCATCCGGTAGGAGGATTTAAGGGGCTGGGTACATCTCCCTGCAGAACAATACGTTTACTTGCTCTTGCCTTGATGGGATCTGCAATGGGGATTGCAGAGATCAGGCTCTTGGTATAAGGATGCAGGCTTCGTGCTACCAGTTCATAGCTGTCTGCCAGTTCTACCATTTTGCCCAGGTACATAACGCCGATACGGTCGGAGATATGTTTTACAACAGAGAGATCATGTGCGATAAACAGATAGGTCAGCCCCATCTGCTCCTGCAGCTCCTCGAACATATTCACCACCTGTGCCTGGATCGATACATCCAGTGCGGAGATCGGCTCATCGCAGACGATGAACTGCGGGTTCACTGCCAGTGCTCTCGCAATGCCGACACGCTGACGCTGTCCACCGGAGAATTCATGAGGATATCTGTTCGCATGCTCAGAGTTCAGTCCGACCTTCTCCAGCATGGAAATGATCGTATCATGACGTTCCTTCTTATTGGCAGCCAGCTTATGAATATCTATGGCTTCCCCTACGATATCTCCTACGGTCATTCTGGGATCCAGACTTGCATAAGGATCCTGGAATACCATCTGCATCTTCTGACGATAAGGCAGCATATCTACCTTTACTTTATTTTCAACGTCCAGGATCACATTGCCGTCAAATGTGATCTTACCGCCGGTGGGCTCGTATAATCGTAAGATAGAACGTCCGGTGGTGGTCTTACCACAGCCGCTCTCTCCTACCAGTCCGAGAGTCTCACCTTTATTTACAAAAAAGCTGACATCATCCACGGCCTTCACGAACTTACGGTTTTTACCCATGCCGCCTGCGGGGAAGTATTGCTTCAAATGTTCAACCTGAAGTAACTTATCACTCATTGGTATTTCCTCCCTCCATCTCAGCTTTCTGGTTCATAAAGCAGTGTGCATAATGCGTCTCGCTGAAATCCGTTCTGGGAGGATTCTCTCTCAGGCAGATCTTCATGCAGTTCTTACAGCGGGGGGCGAATTCACATCCTTCGGGAGGATTCAGAAGATCCACCGGGTTACCCTCGATGGGGATCAGCTTCTCATGCTTCGTGCTGTCCAGACGGGGGATACTCTCCAACAAGCCCTTGGTATATTCATGCTTCGGATGGTAGAAGATCTCGTCACAGGTACCGGTCTCCACGATACGACCGGCATACATGACTGCAATACGGTCACACATGCTCGCCACGATACCCAGGTCATGGGTGATCATGATGATCGCCATACCCAGCTTGTCCTTCAGCTCCATCATCAGTTCCAGGATCTGCGCCTGAATCGTAACGTCCAGTGCGGTAGTAGGCTCATCGGCGATCAGAAGCTTCGGTTCACATGCCAGCGCAATAGCGATCATGACACGCTGTCTCATACCACCGGACAGTTCATGGGGATACTGCTTCATACGCTTCTCCGGTTCATTGATACCTACCAGAGACAAAAGCTCCACTGCTCTAGCATATGCCTTTTTCTTGTCCGCATCGGTATGCAGACGGATCACTTCCATGATCTGATTGCCAATGGTATATACGGGATTTAAGCTGGTCAGAGGATCCTGGAAAATAATGGAGACCTCTTTACCACGCATTTTGGAAAAATCTTTTTCGGTCATTTTCTCTACTTCGTGTCCATTGAAGTGAAGCTCTCCGCCGATCAGCTTACCGGGATAAGCGGTCAGTCCCATCAGACTGTATGCGGTTACGGATTTACCGGAACCACTCTCTCCTACGATGCCCAGTACTTCCCCTTCCTTCAGGTGAATGGAGACATCGTTCAGTGCCTTTACTTCTCCGGCAGGAGTAAAGAAAGAGAGACGTTCATGCTGTATATCTACCAGATAATTGTTATCCATCTTCACTACTCCTTCCATTAATTCTTAAGCTTCGGGTCAAATGCGTCACGAAGTCCGTCACCAAACAGGTTAAAGCTTAAGATGATCAGGCTGATCAGCAGACAGGGTGCAAACAGCAGGTACGGGAATGTGATCATTCCGTTAATGGCATCACTTGCAAGGCTTCCCAGGGAAGGCAGCGGAACTGCCACACCCATACCTAAGAAGCTTAAATAACTCTCGGTAAAAATAGAGGAAGGGATCTGCAGTGTGGTGGTAACGATCAGAGTACCGATACAGTTGGTCAGCAGATGCTTTTTAATGATACGGCCATCCTTGGCTCCCAAAGCCTTGGCTGCCATGACATAATCATTTTCCTTCAGGGTCAGGATCTGGCTTCGTACCATACGTGCCATTCCTACCCAGTACAGCAATGCGAATACGATGAAGATACTGATCAGGTTAGATCCTACGATCTGCATCCATCCGAATCCGGGAAGCTGTGCCAGCTTTGCCAGAGGATCCTTTAACGCGAAGGACAGCAGCACGATCAGCAGGAAATCCGGTATCGTATAGATAATATCCACAATACGCATGATGATCAGGTCCACCCATCCACCAAAGAATGCAGAGATGGAACCGATCAGGGAACCGATCACAAAAATAATGGCAGTAGCGATCAGACCAACCAGCAGGGAGATACGGCTTCCCATCATAACACGGATGGCATAATCACGGCCCATTTTATCGGTACCGAGCACATGGGGGAATACCTTCTCTCCCGCATCCATACGCTCTATCTCTTTCTCGGAATACTGCATGGGGTGCAGATTCTCGCTTCCTTTGATCTGTGTCTTGTAATCATAGGGATAAAATGCAGGCACGATAAAGGAAAAGATCATAACTACAATAATAACGAAGAGGCTGACCATAGCAACCTTATTCTTACGAAGTCTGCGGAAGCCATCCTGCCAGAAGCCCACGCTCTCGCGCATGATGACCTGGCTCTGCTTCTCTTCTTCGTTCGCCGGCATAAAATCTTCCGGTTTATATTTTACATGAAAGCTCATAGCATTCGGTTCTTTCATCGGTATCTTCCTTCCTGTTAATCTTACTTCAACTTGATCCTGGGGTCGACGAGCTTATATACGATATCCACCAGCACATTCATGACAACCATCAGTGTTGCGAGGAAAATGGTGGTACCCATGATCATGGTGTAGTCACGGTTAATGATCGAGCTGACAAATTCATTGCCCAGACCGGGAATCGTGAAAATCTTCTCTACTACGAAGCTTCCTGTCATAGTATAAGCCATCATAGGACCTACATAGGTGATAACGGGGAGCAGTGCATTTCTCAGTGCATGCTTGAACAGACGGAAGAAAGGCTTTACTCCCTTCGCCGTAGCGGTTCTCATATAATCCTGTCCCAGAACATCCAGCATGGAAGAACGCATCAGTCTCATAATATAAGCAGTTGGGTACAATGCCAGTGCGATCACGGGCATCACATAATGCTTCCAGGTGCCGATTCCGTAGGTGGGCAGTATCTTTACCTTACTTCCCAGGAAATACAGAAGCAGAGTACATATAACGAAGCTTGGTACCGCAATACCACAAGTGGAGATCACGGAGATCACGCTGTCCAGCGTCTTGCCACGATGGGTAGCTGCCAGACATCCCAAAGGGATACCTACCAACAGCGCTACGATAACGGAAAGTCCACCTACTCTTGCAGATACAGGGAACTTGGATACTATAATAGAAGTAACGGTTCTTCCTCTCTGCTTCAGACTCTCTCCGAAATCACCGTGCAAAGCATCTTTCATATACGTCAGATACTGCTGGGACAAAGGCTTGTCCAGTCCATATTTTGCCTCCAGGGCTGCCTGTGCAGCGGGGCTTACTGCCTTCTCCGAGAGGAACGGCCCACCGGGAACCATGTTCATCAGGAAAAAGGTGAGTGTTGCTACTGTAAAAATCGTGATCAGCGCCAGACCGATACGTTTTGCAATATATTTAAGCATCTCTTCAACTCCTTGCTTTTCTTTTGCCTACGGACATTAATAAAATGCATTCTTCGCATTTGTATGCAAGTATACACATACAAAAAATGTACTTTACTTTTCCGAAAACGACTTTTGTTATATTACAACACTTTTGAGGCTATGTCAACTGAATTACGCATGAAGCATCTGCCGGTTTCCGTGACTCTGCCTCTTTAGCTGTCTCTTCTCGGTGTGCGCACAGCGCGCACATATGTCTGTATATTTATGAAAAACTTTTTCAATAAAAATAGTTTCTGTTTTTCAAATTTGCATATAGTGTATATTTTACGCTTCTATTATGTATATTTAAACATTTTATTTTTGTGCATTTTCTTTCACTCATGTATTTTTCTATCGTTTTGCTATAAAAGCAGGAGGATTTCCGGTGATGAAAATCCTCCTGTTTATACATTTTTTATTTTTTGTAGTTTACATTTTGTTGCGCAGCCATTCAGATCTTGCGAAACGGCTCCATATATGCCGCAGCATCCTTTAACTCCTCTTCCATGGCAAGCAGACGGTTGTACTTCGCCACACGATCGCTGCGGCAGGGTGCTCCGGTCTTGATCTGTCCGGCATTCAGCGCCACCGCTATGTCCGCTATGGTGGTATCCTCCGTCTCGCCGGATCTGTGGGAGATCACTGCCTTGTAACCATTCTTGTGTGCCATTTCCACCGCTTCGAAGGCTTCGGACAAGGTGCCGATCTGATTGACTTTTACCAGAATGGCATTAGCACAATGAAGTTTGATCCCGGCATCCAGCCGTTTTGTATTTGTGACAAACAGATCATCTCCCACTAACTGGATCTTCTCCCCCAGCCGTTTCGTCAGCTCCTGCCATCCGTCCCAGTCATTTTCATCCAGTCCGTCCTCAATAGAGATAATGGGATAGTTCTCCACGAGCCGTTCATAATACGAGATCATTTCTCCGGTATCCCTCAGGACTTCCTCTCCCTTCAGCTTACTCTCTCCGGGGAAATGGTACATTCCCGTTTTTTCATTATAAAGTTCACTGCTGGCGGCATCCATGGCGATCTTGATATCCTGTCCCGGGACATATCCGGAAGCCTCGATCGCCTCCACAAGGAAATCCAGCACGCTCTCCGCATCCGGCAGATTAGGTGCAAAGCCTCCCTCATCCCCGACTCCGGTGGACAAGCCTTTCTCCTCCAGCAGTTTTTTCAGATTATGATAAATTTCCGCACAGATCCGTAACCCTTCCGCAAAGGTTTCCGCCTGCACGGGCATGATCATGAACTCCTGGAAATCCACGGTGTTCGCCGCATGCTTGCCGCCATTTAAGATATTCATCATGGGTACCGGCAGAAGTCTCGGCGAAATTCCTCCGAAGTAACGGTACAACGGAAGTCCCAGTGCCTCCGCGGCTGCTCTTGCCACCGCCATGGACACTGCCAGCATGGCATTGGCACCTAAGCTGCTCTTGTTGTCCGTGCCGTCCGTTTCCCGTAGGATTCTATCGATACGGATCTGCTCCAGGGCATTTTCTCCCAGTAAAACACCGGCAATTTTCTCGTCTATATTTTTTACGGCATGCTGCACGCCCAGACCGAAATATCTGGTCTCACCGTCCCTGAGTTCCACAGCCTCGAACTGTCCGGTGCTGGCTCCGGAAGGCACTGCCGCCATATCCTTTGTGCATCTGCCGGTCTCTTTGTCCTTCACGGTAACAACCGCTGCCACCGTGGGATTCCCTCGCGAATCCAGGATCTCCCTTCCGTATACTTCGATGATCTCCAGATATTTTTCCATAAAAAACCTCCTTACAGGTATCCTTAACTTACTTTTTCCCAGTTAAGTATATCCTATAAGGAGGTTATTATTCAGATCTGCTATGCATTAATACGCTTTTCCGGCAAGGATCTCACAGTAATCCTTATAATTTTTCTCAAGCAGTGCCGGAGTATCCAGTCCATAGGGACACTTGGATTTACATCTTCCACAATGCAGGCACTCTTCAATCTTACGCATTTTTGCCTGCATCTCGTCTGTCAGCTGTGCTGCGGAAGGTGCTCTGCGGATCATCAGGCTCATGCGGGCACAATTGTTGATCTCGATCCCTGCGGGACAGGGCATGCAGTAGCCGCAGCCTCTGCAGAATTCTCCCTGCAGCTCTTCCCTGTCATGGTCGATCACCGCCTGCAATTCGGGTGTTAATGCAGGAGGATTATCTATATAGGACAGAAATTCATCCAGCTCGCTCTCCCGCTGCACTCCCCAGATCGGAAGTACATTATCAAACTGTGCCAGATATGCATATGCCGCTGCTGAATTATTGATCAGTCCGCCGGACAGTGCTTTCATGGCGATAAATCCCATGCCTGCTTTTTTACAATCCTGTACCAGCTCCAGATCCTTGTCCGTCGCCAGATAACAGAAAGGGAACTGCAGAGTCTCATACAGTCCGCTGTCAATGGCTTCATGCGCTACATTCAGACGATGGTTCGTGATGCCGATATGGCGGATCATGCCTTTGTCCTTCGCTTCCAGCATAGCTTCATACAATCCTGTGCCGTCTCCCGGCTTCGGGCAGAATGCCGGGTTATGGAACTGGTAAATGTCGATATAGTCTGTTTTTAATTTTTCCAGAGAAGTGTGCAGATCCTTCCAGAAGCCCTCTGCTGTGGTGGCTCCGGTCTTGGTAGCGATATATATTTTATCCCGCATACCCTCAAAAGCAGCGCCCACTTTTTCTTCACTGTCGGTATAGTATCTGGCAGTGTCGTAAAAGGTCACGCCAGCCGCATAGGCTTTGCGAAGCAGTCCGATGGCTGCTTCTTTGGAGATACGCTGGATGGGCAGTGCTCCGAAGGAGTTCTTCTCCACAGTAATTCCCGTACTTCCTAAAGTTACCAGATTTCTCTTCTGTTCCATATAATATAATTCTTCCTCCTGCTGATAAGAAAATTTAGATATAAAATCCCCAGGCACTGTGCAAAGTGCCTGAGGAATCATTTCTTGTCATAGTAATATGATACAGTTACTATTTCTTAATTAACAGAGACTTGCCGGTCATTTCTGCGGGCTGCTCCATACCCATCACATTGATAAGTGTCGGTACAATATCTGCCAGGCATCCGCCCTCTTTCAGAGTGTATGCAGGATCGTAGTTTACCAGGATGAAAGGAACCGGATTGGTGGTATGTGCGGTATGAGGCTGACCGGTGGTGTAATCGATCATCTGCTCTGCGTTACCGTGGTCTGCACAGATGAACAGAACGCCGTCTACATCCTTCACTGCCTGTACTGCCTTGCCTACGCACTCATCTACAGTCTCAATAGCCTTGATGGCTGCGGAGATCACACCGGTATGACCTACCATATCGGGGTTCGCGAAGTTGATCACGATCACATCGTATTTTTCAGAGCGGATCGCATCAAGCAGTTTCTCGCAAACCTGAGGAGCACTCATCTCCGGCTTCAGATCATAGGTTGCCACATCCTTGGGAGAATTTACCAGGATACGATCCTCTCCCTCGTTGGGCTGCTCTACGCCGCCGTTGAAGAAGAAGGTTACATGTGCATACTTCTCAGTCTCGGCGATACGTGCCTGCTTCATGTCATGGGCTGCCAGCCACTCACCGAAGGTATTGGTAATGGCGATCTTGTGGAATGCCACTTCTTTATTAGGAATGGTAGGATCGTAATCAGAGAAGCATACAAAAGTAACATCCTTTCTCACGCGGTCAAATCCCTTGAAGTCATCATCACAGAAGGCTCTGGTGATCTCTCTTGCACGGTCGGGACGGAAGTTGAAGAAAATTACGGAATCCTTGTCCTGCACCAGTCCGACTGCCTTGCCATCTTCTACAACAACAGTAGGTTTTACAAACTCATCGGTCTCTTCTCTGTCGTAAGACTCCTGGATACCGCAGATACCGCAGGCAGCGGTCAGACCTTTGCCCTCGGTCATGGCATCATAAGCCAGCTGTACACGGTCATAGTTGTTATCACGATCCATAGCATAGTAACGTCCCATTACGGAAGCGATCTTACCTACACCGATTTTCTTCATTTCTTCATTTAACTGCTCTGCATAGCTCTTACCGCTTGCGGGAGGGGTATCACGTCCATCTAAGAAGCAGTGAACATATACCTTCTCCAGGCCCTGCTGTTTCGCCAGCTCCAGCAGGCCATACAGATGGGTAATGTGGCTGTGTACGCCACCGTCGGATAACAGACCCATCAGATGCAGGGCACTGTTGTTCTTCTTACAGTTATCAATAGCCTTTAACAGAGCTTCATTCTTAAAAAAGTCTCCGTCCTGGATCTCTTTGGTGATACGGGTCAGCTCCTGATATACAATACGGCCGGCACCCATATTCATATGACCTACCTCAGAGTTACCCATCTGACCCTCGGGAAGGCCTACTGCCATACCACTGGCATTACCATGTACAAAAGGATACTCCTTCATCAGGGAATCCATCACAGGGGTATTGGCCTGTGCTACAGCGTTGCCCTCTACCTTATCATTCAATCCATAACCATCCAGGATCATTAATACAACCGGTTTCTTTCTCATCGATCGTTCCTCCATTTTATTTTATCATTATTACCTGTACGGTTCCGGGGTTTGCACATCGGAACCGTTATAAAAGCTTACATTACGTCCACGGAGATTATACACTGAAAATGCCGGATGCGCAATAGCAACCGCTGATTTCTTACTCTGCATCTTTGAGCGTTTTTTCTGCGAATCCTTTTTCTGCAAATCATCCGGATTCACTTGTATTTTTCCTACATATGCGCTACAATATCCCTTAAACTCTCATTTGAAAAAAGGGGTTATCTTATGGTTACATTATTGGCAAAATTATTTATCAGGGATCATGAAAATGTTACGGATCCCGGCGTTCGTCAGGCATATGGAATACTCTGCGGTATCGTCGGGATCTGTTTCAACCTGATCCTGTTCACTACCAAGGCTCTGGCAGGCTTATTCAGTCATTCCATCGCCATCACGGCAGATGCATTCAACAACCTGTCGGATGCGGCATCCTCCATCATTACGCTGGTAGGCTTCCGGATGGCGGGACAGAAGCCGGACTCTGACCATCCCTTCGGACACGGGCGGATCGAATATATCTCCGGATTGTTAGTCTCTATCCTGATCGTGCTCATGGGCTTCGAACTGGTGAAAAGCTCTGTAAGCAAGATCTTCCATCCGGAAGCTCCTGATTACTCCCCTGTCATTATTGGCATACTGGTATTTTCGATCGTGGTAAAATGCTATATGGCACTATATAACCGCCGCATCGGTACCCGGATCAGCTCCGTAGCCATGAAAGCTACTGCCATTGACAGTTTAAGCGATGTGGTGGCAACTACGGTGGTTCTCATCGGCACTATCGTCTCCGCCGCCTCCGGTATCATTATCGACGGTTACTGTGGTGTGCTGGTGGGTATGTTCATCCTCTACTCCGGCTTTGTCGCAGCAAAAGACACGATCAGTCCCCTGCTTGGGCAGCCCCCCGAGCCGGAACTGGTACAGCAGATCAATGACATCGTATTATCCTACGATAACGTCATCGGCATCCACGATCTGATCGTACATAATTACGGTCCCGGAAGGACTCTGATCTCTCTGCATGCAGAAGTGCCTGCGGACGGTAATATTATAACCCTGCACGATACCATCGATACCATTGAACATGAACTGCGCAGAAAGCTGAACTGCAATGCTGTGATCCACATGGATCCTGTAAGCACCAGCGATCCCGAGACCCTTTCCCTGAAGGCAGAAGTCTCCGGATACCTGGATCAGATCGATCCGAAGCTTAGCATGCATGATTTTCGCATTGTCAAAGGTCCCACCCATACCAATGTCATCTTCGATATCGTGATCCCATATGATTATCCGGTCTCCGATCAGGAAGTCATGGATTCCATTACCAAACGTATCCAGACCAGCCATCCGGATTTCTTCACTGTCATCGAAGTGGACAAAGCGGTCGTACAGTAACGGAAAGTTTATGCAAGACTATTCCAGCATATTTTCAATAAAAATCCCATATCCCCTGGTGCTGTCCTGCACCAGGACATGGGTGACGGCTCCCACGAATTTCCCCTTTTGAATAATCGGTGCCCCACTCATCCCCTGGACAATACCGCCGGTCACCGATAGCAGCTCCGGATCCGTTACCCGAAGTTCAATTCCCCGATTCACATTGTCATGATCCAGATGGATCTCCGTAATCTCAATGTCATAATATCTTGTGGTTCCGTCCACAGTACACAAAATCTGTGCAGGTCCTTTCTCTATCTCCTGTTTTAATCCAATGGGCAAAGCTTCCTCCGTTCCGAGTGCCAGTGCCTTCTGATTGCATTTTCCAAAAATTCCCCGGGTACTGTTACTGGTAATATCTCCCAGGATCCTGTCATCCGAATATACGATCATTCCCGTCATCTCTCCCGGCTGGCCCGCCGCCCCTTTTCGTATAGAAATAATCTCGGTCTGGTAGAGTGTGCCATCATTCATCTCCATCAATGTGCTGGTATCCACATCATTGATTCCATGCCCCAGTGCACCGAAATTCCCGTTATCGTCAATATATGTCATGGTACCGACTCCCTGCGCATTATCCCTGACCCAGACACCGATCTTATACTTTCCCGTCCGATCCCTCTCCGGTTTTATTCTCACATCATAAGTCTCAGCATTCCTCCGGATGGTCAGAATCTGTTGCTCTCCGCCGCAGTTTTCGATTCTCGTAATGAGGTCATCTTTTCCAGTGACTTCCGTACCGTTTAACTTTATTACATAATCACCGCTTTTCAAAATATTTTTTGCCGGAGATACTTTTCCCGCCCCTTGTGATGCGAACTCGCCGGTACCTACCACCAGTACACCTTCCGTTTTGACATAAATTCCTATCGGGACTCCCACCGGAATCAATTCCCGGTCTTCGATCACCCGTATGCCCACCTGTTTAAATGGCAGGATGCCGAACAATTTCACCTGCATCTGCAGATTGTCCGCATTTCCGGTCTTCAGCGTCAACGGACGGCTCAGATCTATCGTCACCGCACCATCGGGAATATTACTGTTTCCCTGCCTGCTGACATTAACTATTTCTCCCCTGGCAGGAATACTCAGTTCCAATGACTCCTCCGATTCCGCACGTACATGGATCACAGAAGGGATACTGCTGTCCACCAGATAATAACTGTAACCCATGAGACCCAGACAGGCTAAAATGAGCACAGCACAAAGGCAGGCCCGGTAGAGGCGAAGTCTTCTTACTTTCTGTCTCCAGTGTTGTAAGATGACTACGGCCTCTTCCTCTGCCTGCCTTTTCACTTTTTCCGTCTCTGTGATCCATAGCTTCATACACATTCCCCCACTGCATTTCTGTCATCTCTGTATAGGGTATAGTGTACGTCGCATTCTGTTTTTTAACCGAAGATCTCAGGATTACTGTCTTACATTTTTTTCCGGTCTATCCACATATCACCACGTTGCCGCTGTTTTTATATTCCTCCGGACAGGTGTCCGTAAGGATGGTACCGTTTTGGAACGAACCGAACGTCACGGAACTGATATTGCCGAATTTGGAATGATCTGCCAGAACAAACACCTCTCTGCATTGTCCCATGGCTGTCTTTTTCACCATAGCTTCATTCATATCCGGTGTGGTCAGTCCACTCTGCTTGCTGATCCCGTTCGTACCGAAGAAGCCTTTGGTAAAATGATAGTTCTGTAGAGTCATCAGCGCCTGGTTCCCCACCACAGCCTCCGTGGAGCCTTTTAATTCTCCGCCGATGAGATATACGCGGAATCCTGCTGCTGCCAGTGTCTTGGCATGCGCTACCGCATTGGTCACAAAGGTGGCACTTTTCTCTGTCAGATAAGAAAGCATACTTGCTGTGGTCGTACCTGCATCCAGATAGATAAAATCCTCCGGCTGGATCAGTGCTGCCGCTTTGGCAGCCACCAGCTGTTTGGCTTCCACATTGACTTCTGCCTTCTGTTCCACCGTGGGTTCATGTGTTATCACCGTCCGGTCACATGCCACAGCACCTCCAAAGACCTTTACCAGCTTCCCGGCATTATGCAATGCTGTGATGTCCCGGCGTACCGTGGATTCCGACGTATTTAACAGATCTTTTACCTCGGCCACCGTAATGCTGTTTTTTTCTTCCAATAATTTCAGAATGACCTCATAACGTTGTTCTGTCAGCATAAATTGTTATTTTCTCTTTCCTTTGTCACATCTGTCTCCAGTATGATCTTCCGCACGGGAAGAATACTTCCGGGAGACATGGATAATTCATCAACACCCATAGCCAGAAAGCGTCTGGTCAATGTCGTATCTGCACCCAGTTCTCCGCAGATACCTGCCCAGATTCCGACCTTATGCGCATTTTCCACGACCATCTGTATCATACGCAGCACTGCGGGATGATGCGGATCATAGAAAGCATCCAGCTTGGGATTCTGCCTGTCGATCGCTAATGTATACTGCGTCAGGTCATTGGTTCCGATGCTGAAAAAGTCCACTTCCTTTGCCAGTTCTTCGCTCATCATGACAGCCGCCGGAGTCTCGATCATGATCCCCTGCTTCGGTTCACCGAAAGTAACTCCCTGTTCTGTCAGTTCCTGTCGGATCTCAGCCACGATTGTCTTGATCTTCCTTACTTCATCTACACTGATGATCATGGGATACATAATGGAAATATTGCCAAAGGCGCTGGCGCGGAACAGTGCCCGCAGCTGTGTCTTGAAGATTTCCGGTCTGGTCAGACAGATACGGATAGCCCGACAACCCATAGCCGGATTTTCCTCCGGTTCCATTTCAAAGTAATCGCATTTTTTATCCGCACCGATATCCAGTGTACGAATGATCACAGGTTTGCCTGCCATAGTCTCCGCTACCGTACGATAGATCTGAAACTGCTCTTCTTCGGTAGGGAACGTATCTCTCTCCAGGTAAATAAACTCGCTGCGGAACAGACCGATACCTCCGGCATCATTCTGCAATACTGCCGCCAGATCCTTGCTGTTACCTATATTAGCATAGAGCATGATCTTCTTACCGTCAATAGTGATATTTTCTCTTCCCTTCAGGGTCTGGAGCAATTCCTTCTTCTCCTGTTCCTCCAGCTTTAACTGTTGCATTCTGCCCAGGGTGTCTTCATCGGGATCCACATAAATGCATCCGTTTTTTCCGTCTACAATGCCGACTTTTCCGTCGATATCATCTGTCAGAGGAATTGCGGTACCGATCAGTGCCGGGATGCTCATGGTCCTGGCCAGAATTGCCGTGTGGGAATTGACGGAACCGTGTACCGTCACGAAGGACAACACCAGATCTTTGTTCAGCTGTACTGTCTCAGAAGGAGCCAGGTCGTCTGCAACGATGATCACCGGTTCCCCGGATGCGGCAATCCCGGTGGCCCGGCCTCCGAGCACGCTTAACACGCGCTCGGAAATATCCTTGACATCCGCAGATCTCGCTCTCATATAGTCGTCATCCATGGCAGAGAACATCTGTGCAAAATTGTCACCGGTGGAAGCTACCGCATACTCTGCATTCACCTGCTGCATGCGGATGATATTTTCTACCGACTCGTTATAGTCATCATCTTCCAGCATCATCTGATGGATTTCGAAAATAGCGGCATTGGCTTCCCCGACCTCCTTCAGAGCCTTCTGATACAAACCCTGCAGCTGCTCCATGGCTGTCTGTTTCGCCTGTCTGTAGCGTAAGATCTCCTGTTCGGAGTCCTCGATCCTGACACGTTTTACCTGCTGCTCGTCTTTTTTATGAACACTGATTCTGCCGATAGCGATTCCGCCAAATACGCTTTTACCCTGGTAGACTTCCATGACTCTTTTCCTCTCCTGACGATTATGCTTCCTCTATTTTAGAGATTTGCTTTTACAAATTCCGTTACTGCTGCGTATGCTGCTTCCTCATCCTCACCGTCGAAGGTCAGAGTGATCTCATTGCCGGCTTTGACAGCCAGACCCATGATACCGAAGATACGCTTGCAATCTCCACTCTTGCCATCCTTGGTCAGAGTGATATTAGCGGCAAATTCCTTGGCTGCCTTTACCAGTTCCCCTGCGGGGCGGGCATGAATGCCTTCAGGATCTGTGATAACATATTTGAATTCTTTCATTGTCTTTTTCTCCTTTTATTTTCCTATGACTAAGCATTAAGCAACTTTTTTCTTCAATACACCAAGCAGTAATGCGGATACAACCGTGCCTGCCGCCAGTGCTACCAGATACATCAGTGCATTTCCCACTACAGGGAATACAAAGATTCCGCCGTGAGGAGCCATCAGTGTGCAGTGGAATGCCATGGACAGTGCACCTGCCAGTGCAGAACCGATGATGCAGGAAGGAAGGACATGCAGAGGATCGGACGCTGCGAAAGGAATGGCACCTTCCGTGATGAATGCCAGTCCCATGATGAAGTTGGTAGGACCTGCATCTCGCTCTTCCTTGGTGAATTTATTCTTAAATAACAGGGTTGCCAGTGCAATGGCACAGGGCGGAGTCATTCCTCCGATCATAACTGCTGCCATGATATCATAATTGCCTGCCGCAATTGCTGCGGTTCCGAATACATATGCTGCCTTGTTGAAAGGGCCACCCATGTCAATCGCCATCATGCCGCCCAGGATCAGACCCAGTACAACCCGGCTGGAATCACCCATTCCGCTTAAGAAATTATTCAATCCGGTATTGATACCGCCCATGATCGGCTCCACCACAAAGTTCATGGCAAGTCCCATGATCAAAATACCCACTACCGGATAGATCAATACAGGCGCCAGTTTTTCAACAGCATCCGGAAGTTTGTCACAGATCTTACGGAGTCCTACGATCAGGTAGCCTGCCAGGAAGCCTGCCACCAGTGCTCCTAAAAATCCGGACTTACCGTTTGCCGCCAGCATACCGCCTACGAATCCGAGAGCCAGCGCCGGTCTGTCGCCGATAGCCATACCGATGAAGCCCGCCAGTACCGGAAGCATCAGACCGAATGCCACGCCGCCGATGTTTTTAAACATAGCTGCTATGGGAGTGATCGTACCGAAATTACTTCTCTGATCTGCGGGAAGTGCATTGATGTCAACATTCAGTCCATCGATCAGGAATGCGATCGCGATCAGGATACCTCCGCCTACTACAAAAGGAAGCATATGGGATACACCGTTCATCAGCTGTGTGTAAATCTTATGAGCCACACTTTCTTTGCCGGCGACTGCAGTCTTTACCGCTCCGCTCTCACCGTGAAAGATTTCCACCTCACCGCTGATGGCCTGTTGTACCAGCCGATCAGCCTTGCTGATGCCGTCAGACACCTGACAAATGATCACTTTCTTACCGTCAAAGCGATCCATGGGAACTTTTGCGTCTGCCGCTACGATGATGCAGTCCGCTGCGGCGATTTCTTCCGCAGTCAGTACATTTTTCGCACCTGCGGAACCTCTGGTCTCGATCTTGATCTGGCAGTCTGCTGCTTTTGCTGCCTTCTCCAGCGCTTCCGCTGCCATATAAGTGTGCGCGATTCCGGTCGGGCAGGAAGTCACAGCCAGGAGCTTAAAGCTCTTTTTCTCTTCGGTGGTAATGCCGGTATCACTTAATCTGTCGTCAATGCTCTTGGCACTCTCATCTGCTGCATCGATGATCTGTAAAAATTCCTCTACGCTTTTGGCATTTCTTAAAGATGTGGTAAAATTCTCATCCATCAGCATAACGGACAATTTGCTCAGTACATCCAGATGTACATTATCCTTGGTATTGGGTGCAGCGATCAGGAAAAGCAATGTCACCGGTTCGCCGTCCAAGGAATCATAATCCACACCGTTTTTAATTACCATGGCTGCCAGTCCGGGAGTCTTCACTGCATCACATTTGCCGTGAGGGATTGCAATGCCTTCGCCGATTCCCGTGGTGCTCTCTTCCTCTCTTGCATAGACCTGTGCACGATACTGCTCCACATCCATAAGCTTTCCGCTCTTCGCCATCAGTTCCACTGCCATATCCAGTGTTGCCTTTTTGTCAGCAGGCGTTGCATCCAGGGAAATACTTCTTTTGTCCAATAAATCCGTAATTCTCATATTGTAACCCTTCCTCTCTTTTTTATTGTTTCTCTTTTATTATTTCTTTTTATTATTTCGTTATGATTTTACCTGTTTCAATACCTGCATAACTTCATCTTTGGTAGCCAGATTCTCGGAAAAAGCGCTGGCACTTCCCGCGGCGATTCCCATGCAGAAGGCATGTGCGTATTCCTTCTTTTCCAGCCATCCGGTGAGAAATCCCGCTACCATGGAATCTCCGGCACCGACACCATTGACCAGCTTTCCTTTCGGAGCCGGAGCCTCCAGGCATTGACCGTCCGCTGCGATCAGTACCGCTCCTTCTCCCGCCATGGAGATCAAAACATTCTGTGCTCCCATGTCACGGAGCTTTTTCCCATAAGGGACCACTTCCTCTCTGGTAGAAAGCTTCACGCCGAAGATATCCCCCAGTTCATGGTTGTTGGGTTTGACCAGAAAAGGATGATACGGCAATACCTTTACCAGCAGGTCTCTGGTGGCATCCACTACGGTGAGAACACCTCTTCCCTGAATTCTCTCCAGAATTCTCTGATAAATATCATCCGGCATCGAATAGGGAATGCTTCCCGCCAGTACCAGGACATCTCCTTCCTGTAATCTATCAATTTTTTCCATCAGCTGTTCCAGCGCTTCCGCATCGATATCCGGTCCGCAGCCATTGATCTCTGTACCGTCAATACTTTTCAGCTTCAGATTGATTCTGGTCATTCCGTGATTGATTTTGATGAAATCGGCATTCACTCCAAAATCAGTCAATCTTCGGATCAATTCTTCTCCGGTGAATCCCGCCGCATATCCCAGCGCTGTGGAATCCAGACCCAGATTCTTCAGCACAATGGATACGTTGATTCCCTTTCCTCCCGGAAGAATCAGCTCTGATGAAGTTCTGTTGGTCATTCCCAGCTGAAAGTCATCCACGGATACGATGTAATCCAGTGACGGATTGAATGTCACAGTACAAATCATTTCCATTCCTCCTGTCTGTTACCTTTCGTGTTCTTATGATGTTATTATATGCTCATATTCGGTCAAATTCAATCAATTTAATTCACAAATTTGATGATTTATTTTGGTTGAATTTGCACAAAGAAAAGGATGAAGTCATCCTTCATCCTTTTGATCTCGCTTCCACTATAGCATTCCCTTACCTGGTTTCTTTAAACATACCGGCCTGCTCTTTCATTTCTTTGGCATTGGAAAGTGCCGCCTCTGTCAGTGCATCACTACCAAGAAGTCTTGCCAGTTCCGCCAGACTTTCTTCCGCCGACACTTTATGAATATCCGTGATGGTCATATCATCCGTACTGCTCTTCTCAATCACAAAATGTACATCTGCCATGGCAGCGATCTGGGGCAGATGGGTAATACAGATGACCTGATGGGCTCCGGATAAAACGCTCAGCTGTTCCGCTACTTTCCATGCAGTCCTTCCACTGATACCGGTATCGATCTCGTCGAAGATCAGAGTATCGATTTCATCCCGCCCTGCCAGCACTGTTTTGATAGCGAGCATAATACGGGACAATTCACCGCCGCTTGCCACCTGACTTAAGGGCTTCAGACTCTCTCCGGGATTGGTGGAGATCAGGAATTCCACATCGTCATATCCTTTTGCCGTAATGGTCTGACCGGGTCTAACCGCAATACCAAATTCCACTGTCAGAAAATTCAGACCGATCAGCGCATCCTTTAACTTTTGTGTCAATACGGTTGCATTTTTACGACGGATACCGGACAGTTCCTCACAGGTCTTCTCCAGCAGCTTCTGTTTTTCCGTCCACTCAGCATTCAGCTTCTGCATATAAGTATCATACTCCGCCAGTTTTTCCAGATACGCTTCTTTTTCTTCTTTGTATTTCAGTATCTCTTCGATCGTATTGCCGTATTTTCCTTTGAGATGATTGATGGTATTCAGCCGTTCCTCGGTGCTCCTGAAATCCTCTTCGTCAAATTCCAGATCCGACATATATTCCGACACATCATGATTGTAATCCGATAACAGACTCTCCACCTCTGCCAGCTGATCTTCCATCTGTTCCAGCGCAGGATCATACATGGTCACGCTGCGAAGTGCCCTCAGTGCCCTGCTTAAAGAATTCCCCGCACCGTCTTCTGCATCATTGCCGCTGAGACGATAACTCTCTGCCAGGCTTTCCGCAATTTTACGGCTGTTGGACATTTTGCGGTATGCCTGTTCCAGCTCCTCATCCTCACCGGGCTGCAGCCCGGCATCTGCGATCTCCTTCTGTTCGAATTCCGCCAGGGACTGTTCTCTGCCTCTGGAAGCATCATCCAGTGTCTCTGCGGATATTCTCTTCTCTAAAGCGGCACATTCATGATACAATGCGCCCACCTGCTCTGCGCACTTTGCGAATTCCGCTCCGGCATAAGCATCCAGAATCTCCATATGCTTTTTCTTATGGAGCAGCGATTGGTGTTCATGCTGTCCGTGAATGTCGATCAGCAATTCCGAAAGCTCTTTGATCTGCTTTGCCGTTACGGTCTCGCCGTTAATACGGCAGATACTCTTCCCCGAGGACAGTTTTCTGCTTAAGATCACTGTTCCGTCCTCCGAAGGTTCCAGATCCATACTTTTCAATTTTTCTGCCAGTCTAGGTTCCTCGCAATCGAAGACCAGCTCTACCAGGCCGCTCTCTTCTCCCCGTCTGAGCATATCCTTCTCGAACTTTCCTCCCAGTGCCAGATTCACCGAGCCGATCAGCAATGACTTTCCGGCACCGGTCTCTCCCGTCAGTATATTCAGTCCTTCTCCGAACTCTACCTCTGTCTCCCGGATGAGAGCCAGATTTTTCACGTGTAAGCTGCGAAGCATGTATTTCCCCCTGTCTATCTTTCTATCATCAGATGGATCTTATCCATGAGGATCTGGGTATCCTCCACGGTACGTACCGCTACCATGATGGTATCATCTCCGGCGATGCATCCCACCACTTCGGAGAATTTCAGTGCATCCAGTGCTGCCGCCACTGCCATGGCCATGCCGGATACGGTTTTGATCACCAGAATGTTCTGTGCCATGTCCATGGAGATAAATCCATCCCGCAGCACACGGATATATTTGTCTCCCATATGACTGTCATCCTGCTTCAGAATGACATATTTCTGTTTTCCTCCTCCGGTGGGAACTTTGGACAATTTCAATTCGCGAATGTCCCTGGAGACCGTTGCCTGGGTCACCGCAAATCCGGCTTCCTTCAGATAGCCAGCCAGTTCCTCCTGTGTCTCCACGTCTTTTTTTTCTATGATCTCCACGATCTTGCGATGTCTGGTCTTCTTCATCTTAACCTCATGCCTTTCTTACGACAATTCGTCAGGAATCTCTCATTTTGCGATGTAACACATCCAAAAAGCTGACCTGGTTCAGCTGTATGAATTCCGTGATCTTCTCTGACTGCACGATACGGATGTGATCTCCGGTACACATGGTCACCTTGTGGCTTCCGTCATAATTGGCTTCCACAGTCTGGCTTTTACCCTCTCTGCCGGCCGGAATCTCTATAACGATCTCATCCTCCGGAGACAAAATGATGCTTCTCTGGTTCAGACTGTGAGGACAGATCGGTGTCAGAGTGATCAGCTTCGCCTTGGGCTCTACCAATGGTCCTCCCGCCGACAGATTGTATCCTGTGGATCCTGTCGGGGTGGTAACGATCATACCATCTGCCTTATAATGATTTAGCAGCTGTCCGTTGACATAGATGTTAAATTCTATGATCTGTAAAGTGCCGCTTCGGGAGATGACAATGTCATTCAGTGCCCAGCCCTCCGACACGGTGCCGTCCGCACAGCAGACCTTGCCGTTCAACATCATCCGGCGTTCCTTTTTATAATCATCCCGGATCAGGCGTTCCAGCGCTTCCTCCAGTCCGGACAGTTCGATCTCCGTCATGTAACCAACCGTTCCCAGATTCACACCGATGATAGGCACCAGGATTTTTTTCGTCTCTCTGGCTGCCTGCAGTACGGTTCCGTCACCGCCCAGAACGATCATGCAATCCACATCCAGAGGAATACCCGTTGCTTTCTCCTCCGCAGCATCTGTCTCTTCTTTCCAGTCAGACTCCTTGACCTTTAGCTTCACGGTACAGCCCTTCGATTCCAAATAGTCCTGGATCCGCTTCGTGGTCGCAAGTTCCTGATCTTTATGTTTATTGGTATATATCAGAAAATGCTTCATCGTTTCCTGCACTCCTTGTCTGTTACAGTGTATGAGAGTTATCTACGATTCCTTTGATCAGGGCATCCCACTCCGGTGTATAAGACAATCCGGTCTTTTCCTCCACGATGGTCTGCAATGCACTCTCCGCTTCATGCTCGTTCAATGCCAGCTTTTCCTCCGTAATCTCTTCCGGCTTACGAATATGCAGCAGATATTCAATGTTTCCCTCCGGCCCCTTGATGGGGGAATACTCCAGATGCAGCACCTCGAATCCGATACTGTCCGCATAATCGATGATCTTACGGATCACTTCTTCATGGATCTGAGGTTCTCTGACCACGCCGTTTTTACCGACTTTGCCCCTGCCCGCTTCGAACTGTGGCTTGATCAGACATACCATCTGACCCCCAGCCTTTAACAGATTTCTCGCCGGAATCAATATTTTGGTCAGCGAGATAAAAGACACATCCACGCTGGCGAAATCCAGGGCATCCGGAATATCCTCCGGGGTCACATAACGGAAATTCGTCTGCTCCATGCACACCACACGTTCGTCATTCCGGAGTTTCCAGGCTAACTGTCCCTGTCCCACATCTACGGAGTAAACCTTCGTGGCACCGTTCTGCAGCATACAGTCTGTGAATCCGCCGGTAGACGCTCCGATATCCATGCAGATCATGCCATCCAGTAAAAAGCCCCACTGCTCCATTGCCTTTTCCAGCTTCAGTCCACCGCGGCTTACGTATTTCATGGTATGATCCCGGACTTCCAGTTTGATCTTACTGACATCGAAGCCGGTGCCTGCCTTGTCTTCCTTTTGTCCGTTGACATAGACATTACCGGACATTATGATTGCCTTCGCCTTTTCTCTGGAAGGGGCATATCCCTGCTCTACCAGAATCACATCCAGTCGTTCTTTCATATACATCTCCTATTGCTATAACTCTTATAACTTTTCCAGTATTTTCTCTGTAATGCTTACTGCATCCAGTCCGATCTCTTTTTTCAAAAGATCAACATTTCCGTGCTCCACATAAGCATCCGGAATTCCCACCATAACACACTTGATCTGCCTGTCATGATCATTCAGGCAGGTCAGCACCTTTTCCCCGAAGCCTCCGCTTAACACATTTTCCTCCATGGTCACGATCATGTCATGATCCTCACAGGCAGACAACACCGCTTCTTCGTCAATAGGTTTGATGAATCTGGCGTTGATAATACTTGCCCGATAACCCTTTTCATGCAGTAATGCCTGTACTTCTTCCGCAGTCTTCACCATACTGCCTACGGCGAACAGTGCAATGCCGCCCTCTCTCGTGATCCACTCCGCCTTCCCCAGTTCAATGGGTGCACGGTATTCAGCAAGGCCCGCATATGCGGTGCCTCTGGGATAGCGCACTGCAATGGGTGCCTCCAGTGCCACTGCGAATTTCATCATATCCGACAGCTCCCACTTGTTTTTCGGTGCACAGATGTGCATATTGGGAATACCGGACAGATACGTATAATCGAAAATTCCCTGATGGGTCTCTCCGTCACTGCCTACCAGACCGGCACGGTCTATGGCAAATACCACCGGCAGATTCTGAATGCATACATCATGAAGGATCTGGTCATATGCTCTCTGTAAAAAAGAAGAATATACCGCAACGATCGGCTTCATGCCGCCTGCCGCCAATCCGGCCGCAAACGTAACCGCATGCTCCTCCGCAATACCAACATCGAAAAAGCGGTCGGGATACATATTCCGGAAGCGCTTCAGTCCGGTACCGTCCGGCATGGCTGCCGTAATGGCCACCACCCGTTCATCCCGCTGCCCCAGCTTGCACATTACCGTAGAAAATACATCTGTATAATTCGCTACTGTCCTGGGGTGGGACGGGATTCCGGTCTCAATATCAAAAGGTTCTGCCCCATGAAATCTGGCAGGGTGTTTCTCCGCCGGCCCGTACCCTTTGCCCTTCTGGGTCATTACATGGATCAGTACGGCACCCTTGACTCTCTTGGCCTCTTCGATGACCTTGATCAGTCCCTCGATATCATGTCCATCCACAGGGCCTAAATAAGTCACTCCCATGTCCTCAAAAAACATACCGGGGATCACCAGCTGCTTAAAACTGCTCTTGGCACGACGCAGGCGATTTACGATACCGTCTCCGCCCGGCTTACTCTTCAGGGCATTATAGATTCCTTCCTTCAGATCGAGATAGCCCGTTGCTGTACGGATATTATTCAGATATTTGGACACACCACCTACATTTTCGGAGATGGACATATTGTTATCATTGAGGATAACGATAAAATTGGTCTCCAGCTTTGCAGCATTATTCAATGCTTCGTATGCCATGCCTCCGGTAAGGGATCCGTCACCGATCACAGATACAATGGTCGTCTTTTCCCCTTTGAGATCTCTGGCTTTTACCAGTCCCAGTCCTGCCGATATGGAAGTCGAGCTGTGTCCGGTATCAAATGCATCATAACTGCTTTCTTTTCGTTTTGGGAACCCACTCATGCCATGAAACTGGCGTAAGACATCGAAGCCGTCCTTGCGGCCCGTTAAAATTTTATGAGTATAAGACTGATGACCGACATCCCAGATGATCTTGTCTTCCGGAAGATTCAGAGCCAGGTGAAGTGCCATGGTCAGTTCCACAGCCCCCAGGTTGGATCCCAGATGTCCTCCGGTCACACTGATCTTCTGAATCAGGAACTGCCGGATCTCCTCCGCCAGTTCCCCGTAGTCCGATTTATCTATCTTTTTAATATCATTTGCTTTTTCGATTTTATCCAGTAACATTCGCTTTTCCTCTGCTATTTTGTTCTGTGGACCAGATGCAGCAACAGTTCCTTCAGGAATTCATGTTCTCCCGAGAAACCATCCAAAACCGCTACCGCTTCCCCGGTAAGCCGTTCCACTTCCCTGCCGGATTCCTCCAGTCCGTGTAATGTCACATAGGTCTGCTTATGATTCTGTGCATCGCTGCCGGTGGCTTTGCCAAGCTCCCTGCTGTCTCCTATCACATCCAGAATATCGTCCTGGATCTGAAATGCGATGCCGACATTGTAGGCACACAGCTCCAGAGCTGCGATCTCCTCGTCCGTGGCTCCTGCCAGTGTGGCACCGATGGTCATTGCCGACTGGATCAGGGCTGCCGTTTTGTTGGCATGAATGAACAGGATCTGCTCCGTAGTCAGGGGTGTGGTCTGTTCCTCAGCCTCAATATCTGCATTCTGTCCGCCGATCATGCCGTAGATCCCCGCCTTACGGGCTAAAATATTCAGTGCCGCAGCTACTCTCGGATAATTCTCATCCACCGTTTTTCCCGCGGCGTATGCCGGAAAAGCGCGGAATGCAGTCTCAAAGGCATAGTTGAGCAGTCCGTCACCCGCTAACACTCCCATACCGTCGCCATATACAGACCAGGTAGTCTTGCGTCCTCTACGATATTCATCATTGTCCATGGCCGGAAGATCATCGTGCACCAGCGAATAAGTATGGATCATCTCAATGGCTGCCATGAAAGGCTCTATGATATCATCCTCACCACCCAGCATCCGGTATGTTTCCTGCATCAGCATGGGGCGCAGGCGCTTTCCGCCTGCCATGAGACTGTAATTCATGGCTTCAATGACCGTCTTCTGATATCCTTCCTCTGCCGGAAGATATTGTTTCAAAAGATCCTCTATTGCTGTCGTTCTCTTCTGTAATTCCTGTCTGAATATCGTTTCTTCCATGTCAATGCCGTCCTTCCTCTTCCTGCCGGTATATTTACTGCGGATCCAGAGGTTCCAGTCCGCCTTCTTCATTCAGTTTCATAACCTGTTTTTCCACCCGGTCGATCTGTTCATTGCATTGCTTCAGGACATTCATTCCCTTACTGTATGCCGTAAACGCATCCTCCAGAGAGATATCCTCTGCTTCCAGCTGTTCGATCAGCTCCTCCAGTTCGGAAAAATTTTCTTCCAGACTGCGTTGTTCCTGTTCTTCTGCTTTCTTTTTTCCTGCCAAAATTAATACCTCCGTCCATGGTCCTCTTCCCTGGATCACACGGTGAATCTGTCTCCCTGCTGCACCTGTTCCACTTTGGTGTCGATCACGCCATCACTTACCCGGATCCGCAGGCTGTCGCCTTCATGCACCTGCGCCACGGAACGGATATTTTTCCCATCCGCAGCTTCCACATACGAGAAACCACTGTTCAACTTCTCTAACGGCGAGACTGCCTTCATTCGTTCAATATAAAGTGCCAGGGTGTGTCTGCGGTCCCGCAGGATCGTCTGCATCCGGTTCTCTAACCGTTCTTCCAGCTGTATGCTGTAAGTCCGCTTCTCACGGATGCGGTTGGCCGGGCTTAAATATTTCAAGCGCATCTCCCGCTGTTCTGCCTGCTGTCTCTTACGCTGCAGCACCCTGTCCATCTGCCGGTACAGCCTCTCCTGTCTGCTCAGGATCTCCTGATCGATGTCGTTTGCTGCCGTCACCGCCAGTTCTGCAGCTGCGGACGGTGTCGGTGCCCGCAGATCCGCAACGTAGTCAATGATCGTGGTATCTGTTTCATGTCCCACCGCGGAAATGATGGGAACCGTACAGTCAAATACTGCCTGTGCCACCATTCTCTCATTAAATGCCCACAGATCCTCGATCGATCCGCCGCCGCGTCCCACGATCATGACATCCACGCCCTGTCTCTCCAGTGCACGGATTCCGTTCACGATCGACGGAGCCGCAGAAGCTCCCTGTACCAGTGCCGGGTACAGAATGATCTGTACATAAGGATTACGCCTGGTGGCGATCTGTATGATATCCCGCACCGCCGCACCGGTATCCGCCGTCACCACACCAAGGGTGTGAATGTATTTGGGGATCGGCTGCTTATATTCCGGAGCGAACATGCCCTCTTCCGCCAGTTCCCGTTTTAAGTGTTCGTATTTTTCATACAGGGCGCCGGCACCGTCTAAGGTTATTTCCTTCACATACAGCTGATATCTGCCGTCCCGCTCAAAAACGCTCACCGAGCCTTTCGCGATCACCTGCTGCCCTTCCGTCAGACGGAAAGCAAGTCCTCTGCGGTCTCCCGCGAACATAATACAGTTCAGGGCACTTGCAGAATCCTTTAACGTAAAATAAATATGTCCAGAGGGATGGTATTTACAGTTGCTTACCTCACCTTTTACAAACACCGTCTGTAAAAAGTAATCCTGCGTGAACATATTTTTGATATAAGTATTCAGTTGTCGTACGCTGACTACATTTTGTATTCTACTCACCGGACTTCATAATCTTGGCAAGGATCGCATTGACGAATCCGCCGGAGCTCTCCTGACCGTATTTTTTGGCGATCTCCACCGCCTCGTTGATCGCTACCCCGTCCGGGATATCGTCATCATAACGCAGCTCATACGCACCCAGACGTAACACTGCCAGTTCTACCTTTCCCACACGGGTGGTATCCCAGCCCTCGGTATTCTCATTCAACAGTTTATCCAGTTCCGGGATCTTGTCCTTAATCTTCTCGAAACGGGCTGCAATGGCATCCGCATCCTGCCAGGAAGGAACTTCCTCATTATTCTCGCGGAACAATGCAAGCTGTTCCGGCATATCTTCCGGTGAATGAAACTCCACACGGAATAAAAGCTTAAAAACCTGTTCTCTCTGCTCGTGTCTTCCCATAATATCTTCCTGTAATTCCTCTTATTTGTCCTTCTTCATGTTCACACCGGCAATACGGATGTTCACATCAGAGCAGGTCAGTCCCGTCATATTCTCAATGGCGTTTTTCACCTTCTGCTGTACTGCCTGACAGGTTGCGGGAATATTGTATCCGTATTCCATAGTCACTGCCAGATCTACCGTTACGTTCTTTTCCTGAACCTCTACTTTTACGCCCTTGGTCAGATTCTTCACACCGACTTTGCTCATCAGTTCGTTGGTAATGTTGCCGGCCATTGCGCTGACGCCATCCACCTCGGTCGTTGCCAGAGATGCGATCATAGCCACTACATCATCTGCGATCTGTACGGTACCGATGCTTTCATCTTCTTTTAATACCAGGTTCTTTTTATCTATTTCTCTTTCCATGATATATGTTCCTCCTGATTATCTGTAAATCTATGAAAAACTATTTGTATCTATTCTACCAAAGATTCATTCATTTGTCACCCAAAAAGTCAAGGATAATTGTTTCCCGTTCTGTGCATAGGAGATCGTACTGTTGCTGTCCGGAATGTAAGAGAATATCTCCTGTTCATCGATCAACACCCGGCAGATTTCACGGTAACAGGTCTCATCCGCACATTTCAGCGTAATATCCGTTCTGCCCATTTCTCTGGCCGCATCAAAGATCCTCTGCAGCTGTTCCCTGTTATATTCCGTAAAATAATTGCCCTCACGGACATAATAATTGGCCTCCATAGCCGTACATTCCGGCATGGCCACCACGCCCTCGATCCGGTGTGTACGAAGAATATCCTCCGTTGTGACACACAGATAATCATAATTGATCTCCGACAATCCCTCCTGTTCGCTGCCATCCTCCATGCGATAGGAAGCATCTCCCCAGGTGGTATCCACATAATAATAATCTCCATCCACCCTGACCAGATTCCAGGCATGCGCCTCTCCGGTATCCACGGTTCCCTGCACCAGCGTACACATAACTCCCAGATGGTTCAACAGATATTGCGTTGCTTTGGCATATCCCTGGCAGACAGACGCTCCTTCCAGGAATACGGAGCAGATATTCTGGTTGTCCGGGGCATTCAGATCATAGTCCGTCGCAAAAATGATCTGCTCGTACACTGCCTTTACTTTTTCATACTCGCTTTTGTCCTCACCGATTCCACGTATCCAGTCCGCCGTTATTTTCCGGATCTGTTCCGCCCGGACTATTGCTTCCTCTTCCGTCAGTTCATAGCTTCCTGCGAAATCAATTCCAACCGTTTTTTCTCCTCTGGAATATTTCGTATAGGTATATCCTGTGGCATAAAAAATCTCCGGATGATCGATCATCACACACTGGAAGATTTTATCGATGTCCTGCTCATCCAGTCCCTGCTCCAGGGGATCCGTGGACAGTTTGACCGTGCCTTCCATCTCTCCCAGTGCCTGTTCGATCTCCAGATACCAGATCTGTTCCGGAGCTTCCAGACTCTCATATGCAAAACGAGAGCCTCCCTCCTCCAGGAGGGAAAAGCTCTCTGTATTTTCGGTTTCTGCGGACGTTGGATCCTCTTCCTGCATGGGCAGACTATCGATCTGTTCCTCGGGCAATACGATGGTCTGCGGCACTTCCGACAGAATCTCCTGTGAAGAGCACCCTGTCAGAAGAACTGTCATGAGAATTCCGGCAAATATTTTTTTCATCTCCCGCATTCTGTTCCCCCTACACACTTTACTGTTTTCTGATCAATTCCTGCCAAACTCTGTCAGTACCAGTCCCTTATTGCGATCCAGGGTCATACCGATACTCCAGGAATTCACAAACAGAAGCAAAGGATTGCCTTTCATATCTTTGACCTTCTTCATATCTGAGGTACCGGACAGCTTGGCCAGATCGATCTCGTCCTTATTCTCGATCCAGCGGATATGCTCATAAGGCAGATTCTCCAGACGGATCTCCACATTATATTCGTTCTCCAGGCGGTATTTCAAGACATCAAACTGCAGCACGCCGACTACACCTACGATGATCTCTTCCAGACCGGTATTGAACTCCTGGAAGATCTGAATGGCACCTTCCTGCGCGATCTGTTCCACACCCTTGACGAACTGTTTTCTCTTCATGGTATCCACCTGACGTACTCTGGCAAAATGCTCCGGTGCGAAAGTGGGAATTCCTTCGTACTGGAACTTTTCCTTGGGCATACACAGGGTATCACCGATGGAGAAGATACCGGGATCGAACACACCGATAATATCTCCGGCATAGGCCTCGTTTAAGATTTTTCGCTCATCCGCCATAATCTGCTGGGGCTGGGACAGACGCATGACTTTATTGCCCTGTACATGACGTACCTCCATGTTGGCATCGAATTTACCGGAACAGATACGCATGAATGCAATACGGTCTCTGTGAGCCTTGTTCATATTGGCCTGAATCTTGAATACAAAGGCACTGAACTCATGCTCCGTGGGATTGATCAGACCAATGTCTGCCTTTCTGGGCAGCGGAGTGGTGGTCATCTTCAGAAAATGTTTCAGGAAGATCTCCACACCGAAATTCGTCAGTGCGGAACCAAAGCATACCGGTGTCAGATTACCTTTCTGTACTTCATCCAGGTCAAACTCCGCGCTGGCACCATCCAACAGTTCCACCTCTCCCAACAGCTTGTCCGCCGCATCTTCTCCGATGAGTTCTTTCAAATGTTCCTCATCCTGTATGGGGATCTCTGTGGAAGTTCCCTCTTTCGTACCCTTCTCCGTATCGGAGTAAGCGATCACACACTTTTTCTCACGGTCGTATACGCCCTGGAATCCCTTGCCGGAACCGATGGGCCAGTTGATCGGACAGGTAGCGATTCCCAGTTCCTTCTCAATATCGTCTAACAGCTCAAAGGTATCCCTTGCCTCACGGTCCATCTTGTTGATGAACGTAAAAATAGGGATCTTGCGCATAACGCAGACCTTGAACAGCTTTCTCGTCTGTGCCTCGACACCCTTGGATGCATCGATGACCATGACTGCGGAGTCCGCCGCCATAAGAGTACGATAAGTATCCTCCGAGAAATCCTGATGTCCCGGGGTATCCAGAATATTAATACAATAACCGTCATACTCAAACTGCAATACGGAAGAAGTGACAGAGATACCTCTGTCTTTCTCGATCTGCATCCAGTCGGACACAGCATGTCTTGCGGTTGCCTTACCTTTTACACTACCCGCCAGGTTAATGGCTCCTCCGTAGAGCAGGAACTTTTCTGTCAGGGTCGTCTTTCCGGCATCCGGGTGAGAGATAATGGCAAAGGTCCGGCGACGATTGATCTCTTCTGTATAATTACTCACTATTATAGTCCTCCAAATATATCAAAAATCTATTTTTGCAGATTTGATAATCTGCTTTCTATGACGGATCTGCCTTTAATACAGAGTTTCCTTCAAATTCCGGTTGGATCCCGAAATAGTCCAGTACCGTCGCACCAATATCGGAAAAGGCAGGCCGGGTTCCGCGATTGCCGGGAACCACCGGTGCTCCATACATGAGAAACGGTGTGTACTCTCTGGTATGATCCGTGGTCTTCGTATAGGCGGGATCGCAGCCGTGATCCGCCGTGATCATCAGAATATCCTCCGGTCTCATATGTGCCTGGATCTCCGGCAGCTTCTCATCAAAATATGCCAGTGCCTTCGCATAACCGTCCACATCTCTTCTATGACCGTAGAGCATGTCATAATCCACCAGGTTAATAAAACACAGTCCTTCAAAATCCTTATCCAGATATTCCAGTGTCTGCTGAATTCCCTCTGCATTGCCGGAAGTATAGACATGCTCGGTAATCCCCTTGCCCACGAAAATATCCTGGATCTTGCCTACTGCAATGACATCCCTTCCTGCAGCCTTCAGCTGATCCAGCATGGTAACTGCGGGCGGCAGCAGAGAGAAATCATGTCTCCTGGGAGTACGGGTGTAATGTCCGCTCTCACCTGCAAAAGGTCTTGCAATGACACGACCCACGCCGTTTTCTCCCTGTAATATCTGTCTGGCAATACGACAATAATCGTATAACTGTTCCACAGGAACCACATCCTCATGTGCAGCGATCTGAAATACGCTGTCTGCCGAAGTATATACGATCAGCTTGCCGGTGCGTACGTGTTCATCCCCATAATCCGCAATGACCTGGGTGCCGGAATAAGGTTTATTACACAGAATATCTCTTCCGGTGCGAAGCCGGAACTCTTCCAGAACCTCCTCCGGGAAACCGTTGGGATACGTAGGCAGAGGCTTTGGCGAATAGATACCGGCAATCTCCCAGTGTCCTATGGTCGTATCCTTTCCTCTCGAACGTTCCGTCATACGGGCATAAGCCGCTGTGGGATGTTCGGTTTTCTCTCCCACACTCACACCATCGATCTGAAATAATCCCATATCCCGCATATGTTCCATATGGAAATACGGACTTTGGGATACACTTCTTAGCGTATTTACATTGATATCGCCGTAAGCTTCGGCATCCGGCATTTCACCGATACCGAAGCTGTCCAGTACAATTAAAAAGACTCTCTTCATCATTTTTCCTTTTTCTTTTCCGGGTTATTATGATACCTTCCAGATTGTTCCGTGCTTCGCACTCTCTCAATCTGAACCACATTCACAATCCGCTCATTTTCTTTGAAAATGGCTACTTGCTCATGTGGTACGGGTTCCTAATCCTAAAAGTCTCCTGCAAGCAAGCTTGCGTAGACTTTTGGCTTGTAACCCTTGGTATCATAACATAAATTCTTTCCTATGTACACAAAAATATCACTGTACAATGGTGCTGATAACAATATTTTCCGCCGCAATATCCGTCTTTCTTTTTACAATATCTTCAATCTGCGCTCTCTGTGCATCGGACAGTTCCGCTGCATTGATCACCACATCCACGGCATCCCCGTTGATGCTGACCACGGCTTCCTGAAATCCTTTTGCCTGCAGAAGCACTTCTGCTGCCGCTTCTTTTTCCGCAATATCCGTCATGCGCACCATGCTGTCCACCGCCTCCTGTTTCTGCGCATCACTCAGTTCCGTACTATTAATGATCTCCAGCAGTGTCTCCTTGTTGCGGGCTCTGGTCTGTTCCTTGGAAAGTCTGGCAGCTGACAGCACTTCCACACCACTTGTTCCGGTCAGCACTGCTTCCCCGGGAATCTCTCCTTCCTCCGGTGTTGCTTCCGCCACCTGCATATCTTCCTCCAGATAATCCTCCATTACAATATCCATATCGGAATCCAGACTTTCCATATCGGTAACGATATCCGTGGAGTCCACCGCACTTAATGTATCCGCATCATCCGCCGCCAGATACTCCTTTTCCAGGTTGGTCCCCGCAAACTGCAGATAACCTGCAATGGCTATCATAATGGCAAGTGCGGTAATCATAAGCTGATTTTTCTTGATTAAGTTTTTCACTGCGTTCCCCTTTTCCAAAGGCCTGTATCTGCCTTCTTGATTTTATACTCTATTGTATGTACCCCTTTCGCCGGATATGTTTCCCGCTCTTTATTTTTCCAACACCTTGATCCTGTGCGCTTCCACTCCGAACAGTGCCTGGATGATCTGCGTGATCTCACCGGCCATATTGCCCTTCCCCGCGCCTTCCGCTACGACCAGTACCCCCTCCACTTTCGGTGTAATGGTCTTCACGACAAAAGGATCCCCTCCCGTATCCTCCCGGTATATCGTCCGGTACTCTGTATTAGAGGTATTTACAGTCCTGGCTCCTCCGGCAGCATCCTGTTCCTCGGTATTGGACCGTTCTGCCGTCATATCTTTTTCCACGATCTTCTCCTCCGAAGATTCCAGTGTGACCATGACCTCGACCTCCCCCAGTCCCCGTACCGCTTCCAGCATCTTTTTTAACTTTTCTTCAAGATATGCCGCATATTCTTCCGTACTGCCGGCGGTCACTGTCTGTGTGGATGCCGTTAGCTCTTCCAGCATCGCCGCTGCATTTTCCTTCTCCTGCCCCTTTCCGCTGTCTTCCTTTTTTACCGGCAGTGCAATGACGAACAACAGGACTCCCAGCAGGACCAGCAGCAACAGATTATCTCTGCTAAACCATTTTTTTCCCAATAATTTTTCCATCATTTCCCGTCCTCTTTCTACCGGATTTTTATTTCTGTTTCCTCTATTTCCGGGATTTCCACCCGGATCTTCACCGGGTCCGAAGCGTCCGGAGGTTCCGTTTCTTCCGTTACTTCCGCCGCAGTATCTGTGACCGCCTGTATCTCATCTTCTGTCTGTTCTGCCTGCACAGCCGCCTGTTCCAATACGGTCCGGATTTCCTCTGCGAACTCCGCCGCCTGCACGTCGGTGCCTGCGATTTCATCCCCTCCCAGCACCGTCAAAAGCGGCTGCAATAACTGGATCAGAAGCATGACCGACAACAAAAGTTTTAAATATTTTTCATAGGACTCTCTGGGTCTGAAATGTATCAATGTCTGCGCACAGATCAGGAAAATCCCCACTTGTCCGATCACATGATATAACCACTGCATTTTCTATATCCCCCTGCTGCCGATCGCCAGAAGCGCCAGTGTGACCATAAACAACAGCAGCGCCGTTCCCACGGTACGGAACAAAAGCATCATGGCATTTCCCATACGATCCGTGCAATTGGTAATTCTTTTATCACTGACGATTCCCATAAATGCCGTGGCACATTTGATAAATCCTGCCGTGAACAAAATCTGTAATAAGGGAACCGCACACCCTGCCACCAACAGTAACAGTAACAATACTCCTACACTATTCCGGATCACAACTGCCGATCCAAGCGCCAGCTCCAGAACCCCATCCGCAGCATTTCCGATCCCCGGCAGTACCGAGACAGCCTTCTCCACTGCGGAATTTTTCAAGGAATCCACCACCGGTGTGATCAGCGACTGGAACAGACTGATTCCTGTGACCACACCCAGGGAAGACTTCAGGATCCATCCGATCAGTTTTTCCAGTAAATCCGCCAAAAGTGCCAGCTTTTCCTCTACCCAGATTCCGTTGATCATCGTCAGCAGACAATAGCTGTAAATCAGCGGGAGCACCACTCCCAGAAGAATTTTCTCCGTGCCGTAGATCAACAATAGCATAAGCTGGTACCCGGCTCCCACCGTAACCGGTCCCGAAGCCACGCCTACGGTCAACAGAAAGGTCGGCACCATCAGCCGGACAAAAAGTACTATATTCTCCATCGTTTCTCTGGCCGTTTCCAATACTCCCGAAAAACATTGCAGAAGAATCACACCCATTAACAGATAGATAAAATAAAAACTCAGATCGGCGATCTGGTGTTTATCAAATACTTCCACAAAATGAATCAGCAATGCCGACAGAATCCCCAGTACAATCAACCAGATCAATATATTTCTGATACCGGTGGCGGAATTGCTCATTTCCCGTATGACTTCTTTCAACAGACACCCCACCGCCCCCAGAATATCTCCCTGCAGGATCTGTGTCATCAGATCTGTCACAGAGATTCGAAAAGTCGGGAACAGCTTCTGCATTCCCTTTTCCAATTCCTCTATCCCATATTCCTGCCACATCGTATCCATCTGTCTCCGCGCTCCTACATCATACTGTAGATCTGCCGGATCACCGACAGGAGGATCGGCAGGCCCGCAAACAGCACCGACAGTTTTCCCAGGATTTCAAGCTGATCCGAGACAGACGAGAATCCGGCATCCTTGCAGATACCGGCACTGAATTCACACAGATAAGTAATCCCCACCACCTTCATCAGAATCCCAAGGTATCCCTTAGAATCTCCGAGATATTGCTGCAATCCCCGAAACTCTTCCAACAAACTTCCCGCCATCCGGCACACAAAAGAAAATACCAGAATACTCAGTGCGAAACCGATCAGTAATGCATATTCCGGTCTCTGCTGCCTGAATTGAATAGCAAACAATACTCCGGCAATTCCCAACAATGCGATTTTGATGATCTCTGCCATTTTTCCTCCTAAAACGAGAACAGGGTCTGCACGGTATCGAACAGATCATAAATATAAGGAACAATCCAGCTGAGGACCAGAATCAGTCCCGCCAGACTTATCAGAAAAGCGTGTTCCTCCCTGCCGCTGTGTTTCAGGACCTGACTGAGTATCGTCACCAGAATCCCTACCGCTGCTATTTTAAAGATCAGTCCTATTTCCATCTTTCCCCGTCCTTTTTTGTCCTGTTTTTTATCTTTCAGAGTAACAGGAGCACCAAAAACATCCCACTCATAGCACCCAGTCCTACCGCCAGCCGACATTTCTGCGTAATTTCCCGCTGTTGTGCTGTGGCTGTCCGCTCCAATCCCTCTTTGGACAATTCCATCGCCCGAATCTGCATGGTCTCATCCGCATACCCTTCTTTTCCCGCAAAAATCAGGAATTGATCGATTTCTTCTTTTTTTAACGGCAACGCTTCCAACTGCCTGCGAAAACTCTCTCCGGCGATTTCCAGGAAACCGGTCCCTCCCGCCTCTGCGTATTCCCGATATACCCTGTTACAGATCTCTCCCAACCGGTCTTCCCGCTGTCTGCCGATCTGTCTGCATCCTTCCGGCAGTGTAGATCTGTTATAACGGATCTCACTGATCCACTGATCCAGAAGACAGATCAGTTCCCTGGTCATATGTAACCTCATCAAAAACTGCCCGCGATACCACATACCCAGCCCCAGGCAGCCGCAGAGGATCATCCCCCCTCCAAGCATCTGCATTCCATCCGCCCCCTCCCTTTCAAGATCACAATGCGGGCAAACATTTCTCTCATATATTCTCCACCCAGACGTCTGGCTGCATCCTCTTCCCCTGCCCCATGCACCGTAGCCAGCAGACTGCAGCCGCCGGATGCGGCCATGTGAAGCACTCTCAGATCCTGTTCTTCCCCCAGTTCATCCACAGCAATCACCTGCGGTGACATTGACCGTAATAACAATAACATCCCCAAAGCTTTCGGGCAGGCATCCAGCACATCCGTCCGCATACCCAGATCGTTCTGGGGTCTCCCCCGGTAAGACCCGGCCAGCTCCGAGCGCTCATCTACCACTCCTACCCGAAGTCCCGGTCCGTAAGCATTGCCGTCGGACAGCTGCCGGATCAGATCCCGGAGCAACGTAGTCTTACCAAATCCCGGCGGTGATACGATCAGCGTATTTTGAAATCGTCCCGCTTTATAAAGCTCCGGAAGTATTTTATCTGCGACACCCCTGATTTCATGAGCTACGCGGATATTTACAAAGGATATATTTTTCAATGTCCGCAGACTGTTCTCATTTTCCAGCACAGCCTGTCCGCTTAAACCAATCCTGTGTCCCCCTTCCACTGTAAGAAATCCCTGTCTGATCTCATCCGCGTAGGCGTAGACGGAGTCCTGACACAAATAGGCGATCAGGTCCCGGATCTCCGTCTCCGTCACGGAGTATGCCCCATATGGTTCCTCCCGCCAGATTCCGCTATGATCCAGAAAAAAATCTCCCCGGGAAGTCTCAATGATCACCGGCCTGTCCACCCGGAGCCTGATCTCACATACCTCCTTTGCTTTGTCCGCGGTCACTTTCCAAAAATCTCTTCTCTTTTGCGGAAAGATCCGAAGCAGGCTGTCCATATTCCACCTCCCATAGCAAATCAGTGCTTTTCCCCGCATCCCGGCTGATATTTCTGATTCGATGTTTCCCATGATTCCATGTATCGTCTTTCTGAATAGTTCAATATATGTTTCCGCGGACAAGATATTCCTTCCATTCTTCTCTTTTTTTCTATAATGTGCTATAATGATTGATATTGTCTTTATGAATTTCATTTTGGAGGATATTTATGAACATTATCATTGTGGGCTGCGGCAAAGTAGGCTACACCCTGGTAGAACAATTGGGAGGTGAAAATCACAATATCACCGTAATTGATACAAATGAGGAAAAAGTGAATTCCATCACGGATGATCTGGATGCCATGGGCATCGTAGGAAATGGTGTCAGCTTCCAGACACTGTCCGAGGCCGGCATTGACCATGCTGATCTGCTGATCGCCGTGACCGGATCCGATGAACAGAACCTTCTGTGCTGTGTCATTGCGAAAAAGGCGGGACATTGTAAGACCATCGCCCGTGTCCGCAATCCAATCTACAATAATGAGATTGCTTTTCTGCGGGAAGAACTGGGGCTTGCCATGATCATCAACCCGGAGCTGTCCAGTGCAGCTGAGATCGCCCGGATCTTCCAGTTCCCTTCCGCAGTTAAGATCGATACTTTTTCCAAGGGAAGGATCGAGCTTCTGCATTTCCGCGTGACCCATGACTGTCTCTTAAATAATTATGAACTGATCCATATCCGTACCACCTTAAAATGTGATGTACTGGTATGTATGGTCACCAGAGGTGATCAGGTGCTGATCCCCAGGGGTGATTTTGTATTCCGGGAAGGCGATGTGGTTGCTATTGTGTCCACTCCTCCCAAGGCCAATGATTTCTTCAAAAAGATCGGTATCGGCGCCGGCAGGGCACGTACTGCCATGATCGTCGGTGGTGGAACCATTGCTTATTATCTGGCAAGAAGACTTTTAGAAGTCGGCATCCATACCAAGATCATCGATCAGGATCCCGCCCGCTGTGAGCATCTGAGCGAGCTGCTTCCCAAGGCTTCCATCATCTGCGGTGACGGTACGGATGAACGTCTTCTGATACAGGAAGGTCTGGAGAACGTGGATGCTTTTGCTGCACTGACCGGACTGGATGAGGAAAATATCCTCCTGTCACTGTATGCGAAACGGACTTCCCGCGCAAAGGTAGTCACCAAGATCAACCGTATCAACTTCAGTGGGGTCTTAAGTGATATCAAACTGGATACGATCTCCTATCCACGCCTGGTGACTGCAGATATGATCATTAAATATGCACGATCCATGAATGAATCTCTCAACAGTAACGTGGAGAATCTGTATAAGCTGGAAGACGGTCATGCGGAGGCGCTGGAATTCTACATCAAAGAGGATTCTGCCGTTACCAATGTACCTCTGAACCGTCTGCACATCCGGAAAAATATCCTGGTCTGTTCCATCGTCCGCGGAGGACAGGCTATTATCCCCGGTGGTCAGGATGAACTCCATGTAGGTGATTATGTGGTCGTAGTACTGACACATGCACGGCTGAATGATATTAAAGATATTATTGAAGGGTAATTTTATAGAAGGACATTATCATGAATTTTGCGATATTAAGTTTTATTATCGGATTTATTTTACAATTTGAAGCTTTATTCTTACTGCTTCCCTGGATCGTGGGTATGATCTACGGAGAATATCATGTGGCACTGATCTATCTGGTGACTGCAGCTATTTGTTTCATTTTGGGAAAATTATTAAGCTTCAGGCACACAGGACGTTTTAAGGAATTATACGTCAGGGAAGGCTTCACTGCCGTTGCACTGGGATGGTTTGTCATGTCTGTTTTCGGTGCGATTCCCTTCGTTCTCACCGGAGAGATCCCTTTTTATATTGATGCTCTCTTCGAGACGATCTCCGGCTTTACTACCACAGGTTCCAGTATCCTGTCCGACGTGGAAGCACTCAGCTATGCCAGCCTGTTCTGGCGCAGCTTCACTCACTGGATCGGCGGTATGGGCGTATTCGTATTCATTATGGCGATCCTGCCGATGATGGGGGGGTCTACCATGAACCTGATGCGTGCGGAGAGCCCGGGGCCTTCCGTCAGCAAGCTGGTACCGAGAGTACGGGATACTGCGAAAATCCTCTATGGACTTTATATGGCGATCACTGTTCTGGGCGTGATCATGCTATGCCTGTGCGGTATGCCGTTGTTTGATTCCCTGTGTACGACCTTCGGCAGTGTCGGCACCGGTGGTTTCGGTGTCAAGAACAGCAGTATCGGCGGTTACTCTCCACTGATACAGAATGCAGTAACGGTACTTATGATCTTAAGCGGTGTCAATTATACGGTATATTTCTGTCTGTTAAGCAGGCAGTTTAAGGAAGCTTTTTCCATCGAAGAAGTTCGTTGGTATTTTTTGATCATTTTCGCCAGTGCTCTGATGATTGCCTGGAATATCCGCCCGCTCTATGCAACTTTGGGAGAGACACTGCGGCACTCCTTTTTCCAGGTGGGAACGATCATCACCACCACCGGATTTGCCACCACGGATTTCAATATGTGGCCGCAATTGTCGAAGACGATCCTTCTGCTTCTGATGATGATCGGAGCCTGTGCCGGCAGTACCGGTGGCGGTATAAAGGTATCCCGTGTGCTGATCCTCTTCAAGGCGATCCGCAAGGAGCTGTCCATGATGATCCATCCCCGGATGGTGAAAAAGATCAAGATGGACGGACACAATCTGTCCCACGAGACGCTTCGTTCCACCAATGTCTATATGACGGCTTATTTTATCGTACTCTTCGTTTCCCTGCTGATCGTCTGTCTGGACGAATATGACCTGAGCACAAACTTTACCGCAGTACTGGCCACCCTGAACAATATCGGTCCTGGTCTGGAATTAGTCGGTCCCACCCAGAATTTCGCTTTGTTCAGTCCCCTGTCCAAATGCGTGCTGATGTTCGATATGCTGGCCGGCAGACTGGAGCTCTTCCCCATGCTCGTGATCCTGCTGCCGTCCTGCTGGAAGAAATATTAAAGGAATAAATAAATTCCGTACAAAATCCCTGATTCAGGAATTTTGTACGGAATTTATTGTCTTCTCTGGTACTCTGTCGGCAGAATACCGTATTTCTCCCGGAACAGTCTGGAAAAAGCCTGACTGTTGGGGAAACCGTTCTTTAGAGCTATTTCACCTATGGTGAGATCCGTTTCCTCCAGTTCCCGCAATGCATGTTCAAACCGGATACTCCGCAGATAATCTTTATAATTGATCCTGCCATACCGACGGAACATTTTAGATAAATAAGTGGGACAATACCCAAACGTTGCTGCCAACGTTTCCAGCGAAATTTCTTCCGCATAGTGTTCCTGCAGATATCCGGTGATCTTTCCAAGGTGTCCCATTTTCCTGTTTTCAGTACAATGTTCCTTCCTTTCATCCGGCATCTGATAAACAGTTATCAAAAGGTATTTCAGCTGATAAAAGATACTCTGCATCAATAATTCATAGCCGTACTCTTTTCTGATCTGCTGTCTGTACATTTTCTCAAGTAATGCAAAAAGCTTTTCATCCTCTTCCCTTTTTTCACCGGAAAACCGCATTATCTGTTTTTCCATTGGGATCTGTAAAACAATTGCCTCATTTCGTCCCGACGTATGAATGGAATGCACCTCATTACTATTGACAATCATGAACTCTCCTGCCGAAAGAACGTATTTTTTATCACCAAGGTAAGCATCCGCTTTCCCCTCCCGTACGGCAAATATTTCAACACTACAGTGCTGATGCGCCTCACGAATATATTTTCCGTCTGCACCTTCGAAACGGAATAGCTTAAAGGGCAGTCCCCGATCCGGCACCACTGCTTCCTGCCGGTATGTCTTCTCTTCTTTCATAGTCATCCCTAATATTCCACAGAAATACTGCTTCCCGTCTTTTCCACCTTCAGGCAGGTCACCCTTTGACCGGTAAGTCTTTCACTTTCTTCATCCGGCTGCTGTCCACCAATGGCAATCAGGTATTCCCCGGGTCTTACTACACAGTCTCCCTCTTCGGTAATATATGCGAAATCCCGAGGGGAAAGTGTAACTTCGATCCTCTGTTTTTCTCCCGGTGCAAGATGCACGCAGGAGACTCCCTTTAATTGAAATCCTGGTTCATAATCCAGTGCTTCCTTTCTCTTCACATAGACCTGTACCGTTTCCCACAAGGCATATTTGCCTTCATTTATCACGCTGGCAGATACTTTCACTTCCCCGGAAGTATCTGTCCTTTCTCCGGATACACATTCCTCTTCATAACGGACTCTGCCATAATGTAGTCCGTATCCGAAGGGATATAACACGTTTTTATCGGTATACCGGTAGGTTCGATCTGCCATGTTGTAATCTGTAAATTCCGGAAGATTTTCTGTTCCCTGATAAAATGTCACCGGCAGTTTTCCGGAGGGGGAAAATTCTCCAAACAGCATTTCGGCAATTGCCTTACCACCTCTGGCTCCCGGATACCAACAATCCACGATGGCTTTCACATTCGGGTTGTGTTCCGCCCATGACAGATCTATGGCGCTTCCTGCCATTAACAGAACCACCACCGGTTTTCCCATAGCTGCAACGGTTTCCAGAAGTTCTTCCTGAAGTCCCGGCAGATTTAATCCCAGTTTGTCTCCGCTGGCATATTCATTCCCGGCATCGCCCTGTTCTCCCTCTATGGTTGCATCCAGTCCAAGGCACATTACTGCCACATCGGCATGTTCCACTGCAATCACAGCTTCCTGCATGCGGTCTTTCCTCTCGCCCAGGCCTTCCACCTTATCCTTATACAGACCACACCCCTGCGCATAGAGAACTCTTATTTCTTCTCCCACGTACTGTTGGATTCCCTCCAATGGAGTGATGTATTGCGAAGAGGTTCCCACATAATTGCCCACCAGCGCATCTCTGGAATTAGCATTTGGACCGATCACCGCAATAGTGCAGATTTTTTCTTTCTCAAGCGGCAGAAAGTCCTCTTCATTTTTCAACAGCGTCAGGCTTCTCCGGGATGCTTCCACGGACAGCTTTACATGCTCCGGACACTCCACTTTCTCATAGGAAATATCCGCATAGGGAGAAGGGTAATCCTCCATCATGCCAAGCCGGATCCGGATCTCCATAAGACGCTCCACTGCTTCTGTGATGGCTTCTTCACTCACAAGTCCCATCTCATAAGCCTTCGGCAAATGCAAAAAAGCATTTCCACAATTCAGATCACAGCCATTGTTCACCGCCATTGCAGCAGATTCTTCCGCAATCCCCGTCACATGGTGATGCAGGTGGAAATCATTGATTGCCCAGCAATCCGATACCACATGTCCTTCAAATCCGAATTCGTCCCGCAGAATGTTCTTTAACAGCGTCCTGCTTCCACATGCCGGCTCTCCGTTGACTCGGTTATAAGCTCCCATAACTGCTTCCACTCCGGCGTCTTTGACGCAGCGTTTAAAAGCATACAGATAAGTGTCATATAAATCGTGCCTTGATACCTTTGCATCAAATTCATGACGGAGAGCCTCCGGTCCGCTGTGCACCGCAAAATGCTTTGCACAGGCCGCTGCCTTCGGGTGATCTCTATCTGGTCCCTGTAATCCCCTGATATAAGCACACCCCAGTTTTCCGGTCAGATAAGGATCCTCCCCATAGGTCTCATGACCTCTCCCCCATCTGGGATCTCTGAAAATATTGACATTTGGCGCCCAGAAAGTCAGTCCCTTATAGATTCCGCGGTCTCCCTTTCTGGAGAATTCATTGAATTTGGCTCTGCCTTCTGTCGAAACCACATCTCCGATTTTCTGAAGCAGATCTTCGTCGAAAGTTGCCGCAAGGGCAATTGCCTGAGGAAACACTGTTGCCACTCCGGCTCTTGCCACTCCATGCAGAGCCTCGTTCCACCAGTTATAAGCCGGAATCCCAAGCCTGTCGATCGCCGGTGATTCATACAGCATCTGGCTCATTTTTTCTTCCAGTGTCATCTGCGCTGTCAGCTTTTTTGCATATTCCCTAGTCTCTGTACTCATGAAAAACCTCTCTTTTCATCTATGACAATTTATTTTCCAAAAGAAAATGACAACAGCTCCGCCGTTCCATGTGGTCCATACTTCAAATATTCCTCTGACATATTTTCTTCTTTCTCACTTCCGATAAATTCTGTAATTTCCCGAAAGTGCCAGCATGGCAAACAGATACAGGAAATTATCATAATAGCGTCTGTCCCCGGTGCGGAGCGGAGTATTCCAGAAGCGGTCTACACATTCCTTTACATGAGATCCGTCCGCTGCCAGTGCCGCCTGTGCATTGACTGCCACAATGGCAACCGGATGCAGTGCCTTCTCTTCCAGTCTTGTTCCATCAATCAGGAACACACCGTCCCAGTGTTCTCTCTGCTCTTCACAGTAAAATTTCTGCAGCCGGTTTGCAATCTCCGTCTGCCACGGATCTTTGTCATACCAGAGATGATCCATGGCAATGTTGGCTATGGTGCGGTATGCATCGCTGTAGTACCAGTCATGCCTTCCGAAGATTTCCTGATGTCCTGCATGAGGTGTCCCGTCATAGTCTGCATATTCTGCAGAAAGTCCTGTCTCCTTGTGGCATGCCTTATGCAGATATTCTCTGCTGGCTGCCGCTGCCTGTCTCCAGAATTCCCGGTCTCCTTCCTCCGCATTTTCTGCGAACAGTTCATAAAAATGTGGCAGATGATACGAGGGGTCAGAAAAATCCATGTTTGTGACAAATTTGATCAGATGATTGGAAGGCTCCCACATAGGTTCTCCCGGATGTCCAGGCTCCCCTTTGTGAATGCATTCCCGCAGGATTGCCTTTGCCTCTTTGCTGTAAGCAAATATTCCTTCCCCGTCCCCCCAACGGGCAGATGCAAAAAACAATGCCATGGCGAAATATTCTTCTCCGTCCGGCGCCGGTCCCTCCGCATTGTGCGTTCCATCCGTGCTGCAGGACCAGGCAAAATAGTTGCGGCAGGGTCCTTCCGGAATATACATATAAGTCCGCACCCACTTCCAGAGACGGTCAAATTCCGCTTTCTTATTCAGCTGTACGCAGACCATCATGCCATAGGACATTCCCTCCGTGCGTACATCATGATTGCCGGTATCCTCCAGATACGCCATATCATCTCCTGCCTCATGATAAAAACGTTCTGCCTCCGTTCCGTAAAATATGGTTTCAAAGGTCTGTTCCAGTCTTTCTGTAATAGCGGTCTCTTCATATCCGCACTCTTTCAATACATTTCGATAAATTCCAGTCTGATATGCTCCTGCCATTTGCTTGTTCTCCGATTTTTATTCTTTGACGCCACCCAAAGTAAGTCCTGCTACAAAGTACTTCTGTAAGAAAGGATAAATACAGATAATGGGCAGCATGGTAATGATCGTTGCCGCTGCACGCACGGAAGTCGGTGTTACGGTTCCTGCGGCATTCTTCATTGCCTCCGCTGAAGTTCCCTGATTGGTTACGGAGGATAACAGCTTCATCAATTCATACTGCAATGTGGTCAGATTACTGCTCATGCGATTGTAAAGCATGGCATCAAACCAAGAGTTCCACTGGCCTACCGCCACAAACAGGGCTACTGTGGCATAAACCGGCTTACACAGCGGAGAATAGATCTTAAGAAAAATAGTGCTGTAACCGGCACCGTCCAGCTGTGCGGATTCTTCCAGGCTGTCAGGAATTCCGTTCATATAAGTACGGATCACCAGCATATTAAACGCACTTACCATTCCGGGGATCACATATACCCAGAAGCTGTTGGTAAGCCCCAGCCCCTTATATAAGAGGAATGTTGGGATCAGTCCACCGTTTACATACATGGTGATGACCCAGAACAGGGAAACCTCTCTCTGGAACAGGAATCTTTTGCGGCTGACAATAAAAGCAAGGATCGCATTGGCTGCCAGAGACAGCAGGGTTCCGATCAGGGTTCTGGCTACTGTGATATAAGCGCCTGTGATCAGATTATCTTTATGTAAAACCGTCGTATAGTTTTTCCAGGTGAATTTTCTCGGCCACAGGTAGATTCCTCCCCGCAGGGCATCCGTACCGTCATTCAAAGAGATTGCCAGGGTATTCAGCACCGGATATAATGTTATGATCACAAACAGGATCATGATGACACTGTTTATGAACGGAAAAATGTCGAATTTTTTGGACTTGATCTTATACTGTGTATCTATCATTGTAATTACCATCTCTTTCTGTTTTAGAATAACTGCTCTTCACCATTATGTTTTGCAATCTGATTGGCCAGAACGATCAGGATGATACTTACCAGGCTCTTGAAGATACCTGCGGCTGTACCTATTGCATAATCTCCCTGGCTGATACCCCATTTCAATACATAAATATCAATCGTCTGGGAGAACTTCTGTACCAATCCGTTTCCTAACAGATACTGAATTTCAAATCCTGCATTTAATACATTCCCCACATTCATCAGCAGTAAAATTACGATGGTCGGTTTGATTCCCGGAAGGGTAACGTATTTGATTTTATTCCATCTTCCTGCGCCATCAATGGCAGCAGCTTCATACAGGGAAGGATCAATGGATGTGATGGCCGCCAGATAGATAATGGCATTCCATCCTGTCTCCTTCCAGACATTTGCAAATGCTACGATCGGCCAGAAATACCCGGGATGGGCAAAGAAATTGATCGGCTGGCTGATCACATGCAGATTTACCAATACTTCATTTACAATTCCGGTACCGGACAACATATCATGCAGGATACCGGTTACGATGATCCAGGAAAGGAAATGTGGAAGATAAGATATCGTCTGCACTGTCTTTTTTCCGCCCCTACTCTTGATCTCATTCAATAGAATAGCAAATACAATTGCGGTAACGAAAGTTGCCACAAGGTTGATCACACCCATGGCCAATGTGTTACGAATGACCCGAAGGAATGTCACATCCGAGAATAACATCCGAAACTTCTGAAGTCCCACGAATTCGGAGTGCAGGATTCCCAGCTGCGGCTTATAATTCTGAAATGCCATCGCCCATCCGGCTAAGGGAAGATAGTAAAAAATCACTCCATAGATCATCATTACTCCTGCCCAGAAAAGCAGAACTTTTTGCCTTTTGATTTCTTTCCATGTGATAGGTGTTCTGGTTTGTTTTACTTTTTGTTTCGATTTTGTTCTCGTTAACGACATATCCTCGCTCCTTAAAAAACGGGCAGATGAAATTTTACCTGCATCTGCCCATTCTCAAATTTCATTTATATGTTTTTATTTGAACTTTGCTGCCAGTTCCATTCTGCTGTCCAGTTCTGCCTGTAATTCACTGATAAAATCTTCCGGCTTGCAGGCATTATATGCATCCATATAATCTGCCCATGCTTTGTCGAAATCAGCTGCCATAACTACCTGAGGAAGCTGCTCATGCTTTACTTCACCGATCTTGGTCCATGCCATACCACCGGGTGTGCTGGTATTGAAGTTATTGGAGAAGGACCACATAGGATACCATTCACCGGGGGCTTCGTTAGTGCCCAGCATTTCCACATAAGTCTCGACGCCATATGCCTGGAATGCTTCTTTCACATCGTCGTTTAATCCATCGAAGAATTCCCTCGCCTGACCATCTGGCTTGTTTGCATTGATACCATCATCACTGGTTCCGTTGTACTGAGGGAAATAAGAATAAGAGCACATATGGGATGCCTTATACTCTGTATCGGAAGCCTGCATTCTCTGCTCCGGTGTTCTGTAGAATTCACCGTTCTCATCTACTTCATAGTCAACACCTTCCACACCCCAGAAACGAAGGTTATGGATATCCTGATCCAGCAGATCATTGATCAGCTTCAGTGCGCCGGGAACATCCTTACAGCTTACAGTAATTGCAAGTCCGCTTCCGGAATTGAATGCACCACCGGCATTATGCCACTGGTTTTTTACACTTTCATCAATTGTTATAGGCAGTGGAATATAGTCGCATCCCTGTGCATCCAGTCCTGCCTGCTTGATGGCATCGCCTGCTGTGTAAGCGAAATCCCACCACTGATCGATCATACCCAGGACACGTCCTGTAGAAAGCTTGGAAATATACTCATCATAAGACTGGGTAAAGGACTCGGGGTCTACAATGCCTTTCTTGTATTCTTCATTTAATTTTCTAAAATACTTTACTGCGGTATCGGAAGTGTTGTAATCCAGTACCGTCAGCGTCTCAGGATCTACCATACAGCTTCCGTCATTGGGATAACCATCCAAGAACTGAGGTGCGTTCTCCAGACAGAAGTATCTCCAGTCATCACAGAGAATGGTATAAGGAATATTGGCTGTTCCGTCTTCCATAGTAGGATTTGCTGCATTATACGCTTCGATCAGATCAAAATACTGATCCATGGTCCGGATCTCGGGATAATCTGCCCATTTCAGAACTCTTGCCTGAATCCAAAATGCTTCATCATTATGTGCACATACCTTCTCTTCGTTCTTGATGCAGCTGAACTGCGGGATCCAGTAAATGTGGCCGTCTTCCTGACGAAGCTTCTCCCACTCCAGATCAGTAAACAGATTCTTGATATTAGGATAATCATCCAGATAATCATCCAGTGCTACCAATGCTCCTGCCTCATACAGCTGTGTGGTTCCAGTCTGTCCCTCAATGAAGTCCGGATACTCACCACCGGCGATCATGGTACCCACAGCTTCATCTGCAGTCTGTCCGGTCAGCCAGGTCTCTTTTACTTTGGCGCCTACCTTCTCTGCGATCAGCTGCTGCACTTCATTGTCGTCATTGATCTCAGATCCCGCTACCCCAAAAAATGCGGTGAACTCTTTGATACCTGCTTCTTCTGTGGTACTGTTGGTTCCTGCGCTCGTTGTACCATCTCCGGATGTCTGGTTACCGTCACTGCCACATCCGGTGAACAGTGCCGCTGTCATTGCTGACACAAGTAACATGCTTACAAGTCTCTTTTTGTTCATGTTGTAACTACCTCCCTTTCGATAAATCTATTTTACCTTTTTGAGAGGAACTAACAATCAGAGGAACTATAGCAAAAGGCAGGGGAAATTATAGGTGGTTCTGTAATTTCCCCTGTCTTTTATTCTCTTACTCTCCCTGTTGCATCTTTTTACGGAATCTTGCGGGAGTGCAGCCCTTGATCTGAATAAAGCGGTTCGTAAAATAGTCCAGATCATGGTAGCCCACATCTTCTGCGATCTGAACGATCTTTTTATCGGTACGCAGCAGGGCATCCGCAGCCTGCTCCATCCTGTAATTGTTCAGGTAGTCCTTAAAAGATTGTCCGTACTTTTTCCGGAAAAGCTGTCCAAGATAAGCACTGTTGACATAATACTTTTCACTCAGGCTTTTCAGTGTAATATTTGAAGCGTAATTTTCCCGGATCTCTTTTTCCACCATACCCAGAATTCCTCTGGATACATTCTTCCGCAGCTGTGACAGATAATCCGCATATTCGCAGGCAAATCTGGTCAGATGTGCCTTACTTCCGCGCTTTACCCCGGTCTCAAAGCTGCTCTCACTGATGACCCTTAAGATTTCCTCCTGGTTCACGTCATCATCCTGTTCACAGGCTAAGTGGATCAGCTGAAACAACAGATAATTAATATTCAGGTTCATCGTCTCCCCGCAAATACCGCGTTTACACATTTCTTCATAAAAGAAAGCCACCGCCTCCCGGATTTCCAGATGATTGTTCTGTTCGATTGCCTTCAGCAGGCCATCCAGGCTCTGCTTACACAGGATCAGTCCTTCCGGAGATACCTGGACTTCCTCCTCATAGAAATAGATATCCTTCTTTGTCCGAAACCCCTGAAAAGAACGAAGCATACAGGTATTGCCGTAAGACTTTGCTATGCTGCTGATATCCTGCACTTTTTTCCCTGCCAGCATCACCACATTTGTCTGTAAATTTGATGCAAGATATTCCCGGAATCGTTCCAGATACCGTTTTACATCCATCCCACTTTTTTCCGGAACATAATCAAACAAAATCAGTCCGATATCGTAGATTTTTTCATTGACAGAAACATCAAACACACTCAGATCTGCATCTTCTTTCAGATATTCCCTGCTGTATTCATACAGCCGCCTCTGTAATGTCCGCATTTCTCGATCTGTCGTTCCCTCATCATCATAGGATCCTTCCGTCTGGATCTCCACATAACGCACACCGGTTCCGCATCGCATGTGTTCATGTATATATCTGACATTCAGATCATCAAACTTCCCTTGGATCAATGCAATCATATGTCTTGCCAGATAAGCCTGCTCCAGCTTCCGGTTCTTTTCATGATCCAGCTCCTCTCTGTTGCGCAGAGCAAGTACCTTATTCAGTACTTTGCACAGAATCTCGCTGTCTACCGGCTTTAGCAGATAATCCGTGCAGTCATTCTGCATTGCCTGTTGTGCAAAACTAAATTCCGCATATCCGCTCAGTATAACAAAATATGCATCTGAAATTTTCTCTTTACGGATGTGTTCCAGCAGTTCCAGTCCTGTCATCTGAGGCATTTTAATATCGGCAATAACCAAATCTACCTTTTCCTTCTTCAAAAAAGCCAGTGCTTCCATCCCATTTGCTGCTGTTCCCGCAATCCGAAAGCCTTCCTTCTCCCAATCTACTAAAAGTTTCAATCCCTGTAAAATAAACGGCTCGTCATCTACCAGCAATACTTTCAGCATCTGTTTTACCCTCCTGCAAACAGGGAATCCGTATCGTAACCGTGGTTCCCACTCCTTCTTCTCCTTCTACACGGAATTCCACTCTGTTTTCCGTTACCATTTTCAATCTGACACAGGCGTTAATAATCCCTACTCTTCCGCCGCCCTTGAGCATCTCAATGTCGGCATTGCACATGTTGTTCTGTAGCTCTGTAAGTTTGGCCTCCGCCATACCGCTTCCGGTATCTTCAATTTCTATCTCCAGCCCTTCTCCCTGACGGCCTATCCTTACAAATATCCATCCCGGACTGGATTTGCTTTCGATTCCATGCACACAGGCATTTTCCACAAAGGTTACAATCGTAAGCTTGGGTATCTTGAAGTTTTCACATTCTCTGTCTACTTCAATGTCATAATTCAGCCGTTCTCCAAAACGATACTTCTGAAGCGCCAGATAAGCTTTCACAAATTCAATCTCCTGGAAGATACTCACGGAATCATTGCCCCATTCCACATACTGTCTCTGCATCACCGCCAGTTTGGCCACCATGTCGGCTGTCTCGTTTTCTTTTTTCAAAATGCTGTGCATCCGGATGCTTTCCAGTACATTAAATAAAAAGTGGGGATTGATCTGGCTGTGTAATGCGAGAAGCTCCGCATTTTTTCTTCCCACCAGCATCTCCTGCTCATGGATTTTATTCTTATATACAGTCTCGATCAGTCCATTGGTACGTTCCACCATGCGATTATAATTGCGTATCATACTGCTGATCTCATCTTTACCTTCTTCACAGGGCATTGGAATAAGATGATCACTGTCCACTGATTTAAATACCTTGCTCAGTTCTGTAATCCTTTTTGTAAAGGAACGGTTGAATATCTGAACGAACCAGAAGGGAAAAATAACATTCACCGCAAGGAGCAGCAATATGATGGGAAGTTCGTTCCGGATGCTTGTAAGAAAACTGTCCTCTACCGGCTTTACATAAATCGTAAGTTCCGTACCATACAGACTGATGGTATGTTCATAGGCTTCTCTCATTGTTGCGTTATCCAGCCGCTGAAACTCGCTGCCGTAGCTGCCGTATTGTCCATTGGAAAGAAGGATCCGATCTCCTTCACAGATCAGAACCTCATTATCATAGTTCATGTTTTTAATGGTGCGCACCATACTGCCGTAATCAAACTCGATTTTTAAATACTTTTCTGTCTCTGCATCATAGAAATCCAGCCGCTGTAGATAAATGATGCGTCGCTCCCTTGTGATTTTGGAACTGCTGTCATCATAGACAAAAAAGAGTCCCTTGCTTTTCGCTTCTTCATTCAGCCGCAGATAACTCTCTGTATTCTTAAGCTTATCCAGCGTATTGACCCTTCCTCCGTTTACAATGGTATCATTATCCGTATACAGGGTAAATATCATACTGTTCATTCCCAGTGCATTTTCCAATAACTTCCCGCTCAGGAAATTCTGATATGCCGCCACATATTCTGCAGAATTAGTGTATCTTTTGGATAAGAACTCTTCAAAATCGCGATTGGTATAAATACTGTTGCCTATCTCCCCGGCATTTCCGATCATACTGCTCAGATTGTATTCCACCGTACTGGCAATATTGGACATCTCATGCTCCCTGCGCTCTCTGTCAAATTTTGCAGTCGTCAGAAATACAACGCTGTCTGTTACGATCAGGGGAATCAACACACAGACAACATAGAAAATATAAAACTTTTTTTTGATGGTGAAATCATCCATCCAAAGATCCAGTTCATGTAATACCTTCCCCATAAGATCCTCTCCTCTGTTATGTAAAAAAGAGCAGACATTTTTACAGCCCGCTCTTCTTTATTATAGGACATCTGCGTTCTATCCGCAATCCGTTTTTATATGGCATTCTGCACAAACCAGGCAAAATCAGCATAGTTACTGCTGTCCTGTCCATTGGCAGATGCGTACATTCCTATCGTACATCCCACAAATCCTCCTGCTTCCTCCGTGGTATAAGGAAGCAGACTGATATCCTCAGCAATCAGCCTCTCCCTGCCATCTCTGAAAAGCCATATCCGTGCCTTCTGCCTGTCGCAATGCATTCGTATTTTAAAGAATTGCCTACCTTCTCCTGCCGGCTTTTCGGTAAGGATTCTCTCTTCCCCATGGATGCAGGCTGTCACAACAAAACAATTCTCTTCAGCCCTTTTCCGGATCTCCATGCGCAAATGATTTTCATGATTCTGGTACAACACCATTCCCGCAGTCTCACATTCCTGCTTCGGTTCAAATTCCATCCCGGTCTCTGCATAGAATGCATAATTTTTCTGACGGATTCCAAAATAGGAACAATGATTGCGGTCAGATATTTTTTCCTTTTTTGTATAGAGCCGCAGCATCCCCGGCCGGTGACTCAGGGAATAGTTTTCTTCACAGATTTCTTCTACACTTACCAGCCGTTTGTCAGGTGTTTTCTCCCAAAAACTGATATGATCGGAAGTACTGCTTACTTCCTCTGGAAAACGGTATTCTTTTGTGGGCAGTTCCAATGTATCTTCCAGATGCCCGACGCCTTCTGCAATCACCGGCCATCCATTTTCCCATGTGACTTTTGCCAGAAAAGTCTCTCTGCCCATGCTGCTGTGTCCTTCACAGGGTCTGGATGCCAGCATTACCACATACCAGTTTCCCCGTCCATCCTCCACCAGATCTCCGTGTCCTGCGTAGATCACAGGATAGTTTTTCCCCAGATTCCTGTGGGTGAAGATCGGGTTTCTTGAGCAGCCCTCGAACCACTGGAACAGCTTTTTACTTCTGGCAATGCTGATGCTGTGCTCCGGTCCGGTTCCTCCTTCTGCATGCATCAGATAATAATAACCGTCGATCTTATAAAGGTGCGGTCCCTCCGGCCAGATAACTCCTTTTACAGCCCCTTTCCAGATTGCCATGCTTTCTCCCACAAGCTTCATCTGCCGAAGATCCAGTTCCTGCACCCAGATTTCCCAGTCTCCGTTATAGCGGACTCCTTCCGGATTCGGTCGCGTACCACAGTAATAGCATTTCCCGTCATCATCGAAGAAAAGACTGGGATCGATCCCCGGAGCATCTTCGCCGAGATAATAAGGATCCGACCACGGTCCTGCTGGATCTTTTGCCGTTACAATGAAATTGCCTCCGTAGCTTACATTGGTAGTGATCATGTAAAACAGTCCATCATGGAACCGGATGGTTGGTGCATAAATCCCCTGTGATATTTCACTTCCCTTCACCGGAAGTTGTTCCTGTCTGTCAAGAATATTCCCGATCTGCTCCCAGTGCGCCAGATCTCTGCTGTGGAAAATTGGAACTCCCGGTGCATACACAAAACTGGAATTCACAATGTAATAGTCCTCTCCTGCCCTGCATATGGATGGATCCGGATAGAAACCGGATAAAATTGGGTTCTTTGCTGTAACCATTTTGTTTTCCTCACTCTGTTCTATATTGTGTATCCAAATCCTAAGATTGTAAATTTTTTATTCCGGTCTTCCTCTGTCACTGCAATCCGTACTTTATGGGATCTGCTTTCTGTCTCCCAAAACAGTAATACAGCATTACAATGCAGCCAATTGTTCTTATGGGGATCCGCCGTCATACAATATACATCATTTACAAATACATTGGCTTTCCCCACATCCGTTTCTCCGGAATCCTTAAATATAAGAAACAGTGACTTGCAGATAATCTCCATTTCAAATCCCGCCATCTGTGGTCTGCTTCCATCATACATCCAGTTATACGGAAATTCCGGTGTCTGTATAAGGTTTCCGTCCATTTCCACACTCTGTAACTCCATATCTGTGGAAGTAAAACTACCCGCCCGGATTTTGGCTCCTACATAACGGTTCTTCTTATCCAGCAAAAAAATTCTTTCAAAATCAGCACCGATCACTGCCGGTCCGGAAAGCTTTTCCGACAGGATCTGTTCCTCCGTCATTCCTTCCACAAAAGTCCCAACTCTTGCAGGTTCTGCTGCATCACAACGTTCAAACAGATATTGCAGACAGTCTGCCATAATGGTATGTCCGGTATTATTAGGATGAAAGATATCATAAAAAAACTGATTTTTAGATAAAATTCTTCCCTCGCCGCACTTTAATGAAAACTGTTGAGTTACCGCATCGCGGATGCTCACCATGGGAAGATCATAAAGATTCCCCACCGGCCTTAACCGCTCCTGTAAATTCCAATCATTTGCAAATACCGAAAACAGGAGAACCACTGCCGGCTTCCATGGCAGTTTCAACACTTTCCGCACCAGGCTTTCATAACAGACACCCTTTGTCTCATCTCCCTCATCGTTTACTGCAAATTCAATAACCACAATATCCGGTCGTTCCCCTTCCCTGAGCACATCCCGGTCAAACCGGATCATTCCCAGTTCTGAAGGTGTTCCACCGACTCCGGCTTTGATAAACCTGACATTGTTCTGTGTCGAAAAACGATTCTGAAACAGTTGAAAGGATTTATATGCATAGCATTCCGTATGGATTGGTATAGCTCCGGCTCCCTGCGTGATAGATCCACCGATATAGGCAAGCGTTACCTCTTTTCCTGCCTTAGATTTTTCAATAGCCTTACGGATACGATAAGGATTCCCCAGCTGCAACAGAGAGCGGCTGATCATGCCGCAGTATTCTTCCGAATGCATATCTATAACCAGATCCTCTTCCTCCGGAGGTGCTTCGTATCCGTCATTTAGGAAGAGTCTTACACTGACTTTTCCCATCCGCTCCGGCGCTGCAAACAGAATTTTAATCTGTCCCGGCACATGATCATCCTCTGTCCACCTGTAATCCGACAGATAGATTCTATGTTCCATGCCGTCACACTTAAGAGAAGTCGTAAGATTCGTTCCACCTCCGTACAGGTCCTTTTTCCCATACATCTGAAATATAAATTCTGCGGTTTCTTCCGGCCGGTCCGTCTCCACGCTTACGCCGATACTATGTACCAGTCTGCCAAATCCCTCTACTGTCTCCAGAAGTCTCAGTTCTTCCTTATCCGTAACATTTCCCGTGACCTGTGCACTGTTGATCAGCCGTCCGTCGCTTTCATAGATAAACTGGATTCCGGTTCCGTCCTTTTGCCGTTCTCCAAAAATATCTTTGTCTTTTAATATATAGAAAAAAGGTCTTGCCTTTTCCGGATCCTTCGGTGCTGCCGGTCCTGTCATTTCTATCCCTCCCGAACTTTTATCAGTTCTATTATAGTCCGGCTCTCCTTGCACAAACACCCGGGAAAATATAGGAAATGCAGGTAATAATTTTATATCCGGCAGGCTGCAAATCGTCTCCGGAAGGAATTCCAATCTTCTCCGTCGCTTCGTTCCATGACGATTGCTTTTGCTTTTTGTCCATCCGGAATATATTTCTTTATAATGTTTTGCATCCGTTCCGCTGTCTCTTCCGCATTTGTCATCACCAATATAGTCTCCACGGCTTTTCCTGCTGCCAGAAAGTATTCCATAATGTTCGGTATTTTCCCCTGGTGCAGGAAACAGGACGCAGTTTCTGTGGAAAGTGCTTTTAAGATCATTACGCTCCGCTCTTTTTCCGCTCTTTCAAAATATGCCGGTGTATATACATAGATCGTACTTACTTTCTCTTCCTCCGCAAGATAATCATAATGTATATGCACCTGACCGTGCACTGTATCCGCCAGTTCTGTCAGTGGGAACTCCGGATCCGGCATTTCCAGATAATTCACAGCTCTGTCTCCCGAGTATCCCACCGGTGCATCCGGATTCATCACATCTGTACCGTTTACCCTGAAATATACATTATGGTATCCCGGGGTGATGTTGTGGATTTCCCCTGTCCAATATCCTTGTCTTTCCTGATCTTTCCTGAGTTTTAGGAATTCTTTTCCGTCCAGGGCGGCTTCTACCGAGACTGCCTCCGGTGCCTCGAAGCATACGACTGCCGTTCCCTGTTCCGTAATGCAGATTCCGTGAGGGATGTCCGGGTATTTTCCTGCAGGCCTCCCTGCTTCATCAGTCTCAAAGCGGATCTGGCGGTATACCGGATCAAACATCAGTATCTGTTCTTCCATGGTCTGTCGCTGTAGTCTCTGTCTTGTGATTCTGGCTGTTCTTTCCCCCGGAATGTCATCCGTTTCTGCCCCCGCTTTCCGGAACAATAACGGTACAAAATCATACAGGCTTTTCCTCCAGACATGCCATTCGTGATATCCCTCATATACTTTGGAAATGCAATACTTTCCTGCATTTTCAAACTTTTGTTCTATCTGCTTCATTCCCGTTCTGATCTGATCCTCATAGCATCCACAGGACATAAATACGACATCCAATGTTTCCTTGCTGTCGCAGATCCGTTCCATCTCATGAATAGCAACTCCGGAAAATACACCGGCAGCAGAAAATAACTTCATATTTTTTGCCACAATATCCGTAGTCTGCGCCGATCCCAGGGAAAGTCCCGCCATCGCCCGGTAATCTCTTCCCTTTCTCACCCGGAAATTATTTTCAATATAAGGAATAATGTTGTGGATCAGTTCACTCTCAAAATTCCCGGGGTAAAATACAGGTTTTTCTCCATCTTTGAAGGCATAGCCACTGCTCATGACCACGATCATTTTCTCGCACTTTCCCTCTGCAATCAGACAGTCCATGATTAAATTTGCCTTCCCCTGCCAGATCCATCCGGTCTCGTTCTCTCCTACGCCATGCTGCAGGTACAATACCGGATATCTTTCATCTCCTTCTTCATATCCATAAGGTGTATAGACATAACATTCCTTCAGGTGGCTGCTCACCTTCGAAACGTATTTACAGATGCTGACCGTACCATGAGGAATATCCTTTGCAAAATAGAAATCCACATTCTTCTCCTGCACCTCAAAAGTATTGATCGCAGCAAAGCACCCATAAGAAATTCCGGCGTACGGATTGCAGATCCGGACACCGTCCACATACCAGAAATAATAATGCATCCCCCAGTGAAAATCTTGAACTTCCGCAAAAAATCCGCCCTGCCCATCGGGCATCAGATCTATTTTCTTATTTGTAAAATATCCTCCCAGTCCGGCAACCTGTACTATTTTTGCTGCCGGTGCATACAGATAAAAAATGACTGCGCCGTCTTCTTTCACTGTAACAGATGGTCTTCCTGCTCTCTTTTTTTCTATTGGATATCTGTCCAAAGCTCCGTTTCTCTTCTCGTTCATAAAAAAATACCCCCAATCCTTTTCTTTAGTTTAAAGGAATTGAGAGGTATTTTTCTATTTGTTTTTTATACTTTTTTGTAAAAAACTTATCCTTTTACTCTTTTTTCCACCTCAAGCTGCAACATCTGATAATAAATCTCAGGATTGCAGGAATCATATGCTTCCATATATTGCTCCCACGCAGTCTCAAAATCTTCTGCCATGATTACCTGCGGAAGCCATTTGTGTTTCACCGCATCCATCCGATCCCTGACCTGTCCGGCAGGAGAATTGGCAGATAGGGATGTCGTGTAGCTATACATGGGATACCATGCCCCGGGAGCCTCATTATTGCCGATCATATCCACATAATTTGTCACTCCGTAAGCAGAAAAACATTCCTGAATGTCCTTAGGCTGATTTTTAAAAAATTCCGTTGTCTGATATTCCAGGGAAAATGCGTTGATCCCATCGGGAAGCTTTCCTTCCACTCTGGGAAAATAAGAATAAAAACAAAAGTGTTTTCTCTTTTCCTCCGAAGTCATCCATCGCTTCGCCTGCTCCTCAGTCAGGTAGAACAATCCGTTCTCATCCACGCTATAGTCGACTCCCTCTTCGCCCCAGAATCGCAGTTTAATGATCTCCGGTTCCAGTAGATCGCTGACAAACTGCAAAGCTCCGTCAATATCCTCGCAGGATACCGTAATGGATAAGCCTGTAGAGCTGTCCAGCTCTGCAGAGCGCGTTACATGCCATTGATTGGCGATTCCTTCCTCTCTGGTAATCGGAAGTGGAACATAATCGCAGCCCTGTTCTCTAAGGCCCTGTTCATCATAGGCATTCTGAATCGAATAGTAGAACTGCCACCACTGATCCGGCATACCGCAGACCGCACCCGTGGATAATTTTGCCAGATAATCCTCATAGGTCTCTGTAAATACTTCTGCACCGAGAATATCTTTGCGATATTCCTCATTCAGCTTTTTAAAGTACCATTTGGCAGTATCTGTGGTGTTATAATCGTAAACCTGTAATGTATCCGGATCCACAATACAGCTTCCGTCATTTGGATAACCATCCAGAAACTGCGGAATATTTTCCAGACAAAAATACCGCCAGCCATCACACAAAATCGTAAACGGAATGTTCGGTGTCCCATCCTCCATTACCGGGTTCGCTGCCACATAGCGCTCGAGGAGATCAAAATATTCATCCACAGTATGAATCTCCGGATACCCCGCCCATTTCAGCACTCTGGTCTGGATCCAGAAGGCTTCACCTGAGTGGGTCACCTCCACATCTTCGCCATGGGTCACACCAAACTGTGGGATCCAATAGATATGACCGTCCGGTCTGCGGAATCTCTCCCACTGTTCTTCCGTCAGGTAATTTTTGATATTGGGATAATTCTCCCAGTATTCATCTAAAGGAAGTAATGCCCCTGCCTCATAAAGACTGGTATCTCCGGAAATAAAATCCGGATATTCCCCACTCACAATATAACTGTTCAAGGCACTTTCCTTGGACTGTCCCACCAGCCACAATTCTTCACAATCCGCACCTGTCAGGCGTGCGATTTCTTTTTTCATATCATTATTCTGGTCAATGGCTTCTCCCTCCACAGCAAAAAAAGCTGTGAAATGCTTCACATTGTTCTGCGCCGCTGTCTGTGCATACGCAAAATATAATATTCCGCCCAAAAGTCCAAATACCGCTACTGCTGTGATAATCCTTTTTTTCAATTGTCTACCCTCGTATTTCTCTGTTTTTCAGGCTTTCAGCCATGCAATCTCTTGCTTATACGGCGGGATCGTCTTCTTCGTTTCTCCCTCTGCGCAGAGCCATGGTGTCTCCAAAATCTTTGGTACCTCTGCAAACCGCTCGTCATGGACGATGCGGTGCAGGGTCTCGTAACCGACGGTACCCTGTCCGATGTTAGCATGGCGGTCCTTGTGGGCTCCTAAGGGATTCAGGCTGTCGTTCACATGGATCACTGCGATCTGATCCAGTCCCAGCACACGGTCAAACTGCGCCAGCACACCCTCGTAGTCATTCACCAGATCGTATCCCGCATCGTTCACATGGCAGGTATCGAAACATACCCGCAGTCTGTCCTTCCGTTCTACTTTGTCATAGATCAAGCGTAGCTCCTCGAAAGATCTGCCAACCTCACTGCCCTTGCCCGCCATAGTTTCCAACGCAATCCTGACATTGCTGTCATCCGCATCAAGCACCCAATTCAGCCCTTTTGCGATCTTTTCCCGACATCCCCACATGGGACCCAATAATATCTCTGACAAAAAAACTGATAACTCCTTTGAAAATAAATTTCATTGCAGTTATCAGTTTATTAGAAATATCATGATTTTTCAAGAGTTCTACCAGTTTTTCTTTTCCTTCTTTCCCATAGAACTGAAATCCTTTATTTAACCCATTTATGGATTATTTTTTGTCAAATTTTATAATTCTTATTGTGCTACTTTGTGTGCTTTACTATGTAATATTGTGTATATCTTTCCGCTATATAAAGAGGGAAAAAGAGTCAGTATTCAGATTGTTTCTGAATTGACATAGATCATCAGATTTTGGCATACTTTTATAAGCCTAAATGTGTACTATAACAATTAAATATTTTTTCAGACAACTAAAGGTTTCAGATTTCGTATGTATTGTGGACAATTCATAGCATTTGCGACAATTACAGTTAACTGGCCTGCAATATCGGTAAGGGGTGGTATGATTTCTGGCCTTTCTTTTGGCGATACACATATTGATCTTGAAATAGTTGATGGCATGCCCCACAATAAATCTTATTTTATAGAGATGATTCCATTCGTCAGAATCACGTTGGATGCCGTGGAACATACGTAAGTCCATATTTTCGTAAGTATAAATCGTCCTGCTTTTTGCAGCAGAACTGCAGAGTTTGCCACAATCGCAGATACTTCCTTTATGGTAGTGCATTCTGGTGCAGATCCATTTGATGCGGTCAGACCGTTCTTTTTCCTTGGTGATGCCACAGTACATCATGGAAAGAGAAGAATCAATGTGCTGGCAGATAGGTTCGTTGAAATCAACCATGTGCTGAAACATGAGTTCAATGTAAGGCTCAAAGTGTGTTTGAAACGGGACAATAGGAAAGCGTCAGTAACTTTGGTGAAGCCGCAGAAATCGCGAAATTCTCTGCATAAATGCTAAAAAGGGAGACGCGGGGCATCCGTGTGAATGGAAAAATATATGATTTTGCTATGCAAACAGACTCTATTGTCGCTATGGATGCAAAATGAAGAAATTCCGTACAAAAATTCCTAATTTAAAAATATTTATGTACGAAATCATTGTTTTGAGGCAATTTACGCCAACCTAACTTTCCATTTACTCCTGAGTCATCTTCCGGTTATAACGAATACTCCAAATGCCGTCTGATCCGTCTCCATATGCTGCTCCACATGCGCGACCACCTCTCTGCACCGTTCCAGATCTCAATCTTCAATAAATGTTACTGGCTGAAGTTCCCATTTTCCGGCAATCTTCCGTCAGCATTCCCACACCTTCTGGTGTCTGCGGAAGTGATTCAGCGAATACTGGTTAAAGTTGTTCATAATGTATTCTGCTGTAAACTCTGACTCCTGTGTACATTTTATTCCCCATTCCCTTTTTCGCAATTTAAGTGACTGTATACTTCCAAAATCTTATCCTGCCTCTCCAAAAATATATCCACGATCACCGGTGTCAAAAAACAGGCTCTTTTTTCCAGAGCCTGTTTTCTGTCATTTTAAGATTCTTTAAAACCGGATTGTCTGTCCCTGTCTGATCTTATTGATGTCTTTGATCTGCGGATTCTTGCGGATCAGTTCTATCAGTGAAATTCTATGCTTGGCTGCTATTTGGGAAAGGGTATCCCCTGCTTTCACAATATAACCGTTACCTACATACACTACTGTCTCTTTCACAGCTTCCGCTGTAACCGTTGTACGATACTCTCCTCCACAGATCAATGCAAACATTGCCTGTCCGGCTTCCGTGATACGGAAGGAACCACAGTATTCCCACCGCCCGCTTTCTGTATTCCGGCGGTACAGATTTGCATATTTTCCGGCATTCTCCATGCCCATGGCAACATGCAGATTGACCGGTACTGCAAAGCTTCCGGTATCTTTCACTGTGATGCGGTCACCGTCTCTTTTCGCCGTCAGATCAATATTCTGCGGTCCCATCAGATCCACATTTTTCAGACTCTGTCCGCTGATACTCAGAGCCAATCCGTTTCCGCTGTGGAAAGCAATCGTTACTTTCGAGCCACGAATGCTGTTCAATACAGCTGCCGGTACTTTCGTCTCTCCGGTGCTTACAAAATTCAGGTTTCCGCCCGCATCCTTTGCTTTTGCTGCGGTGGTCTGTACCTGTACTTCCGTCCAGTTCACAATGATCTCTTCTGCGGAAGAATCGCTGCTGCCGGAATCTGAGGCCTTACTGTTGTCCTTGCTGTCATCTGTTTTCGGTGCTTCCGGCTGGGAAGTCTCAGTTTTCGGATTCTCGGGCTTGGATTCCTCCGGCGTGGGAGTTCCGGGTGTCGGATCTTCTCTCTTTATAGGAGATTCTTTCGTAAATATCAGTCCGTCAGCATCTGCCTGTTCCAGAAGTGCATCATCTGCGGTAAATGCCTCAATACCATCAAAATAAATCACGGAATCCACTTTCCAGTCTCCGGTATGTCCTTCCGGAATGATGGAATTACACCAGATGGCGAACCGTGTGATCTTCGCGGTATTTAAGGTTCCGCTCTTTTTCCCCTTGAAAGCGCTGAACGGAATGGTCACATAGCTTGCTTCTGTTCCTTTTACAAAATCACTTAAATATACTTCAAACTCCTCACCGGAATCATCTGCCAGCTGGATTACCAGCTTCTGTCCCATACCGTCCGGATCTACCCACATGGTGATAGCATTGTATGCAGAAAGGTCAAGATCTTCCAGTGTCTTATTCTGTCCGGTCCATACTTCACTCTTTGCCGTATTCAACTGATAGTGTAATGCACCACCGTAGACACCGTCTGCCTTATGATCAGCGCTTAATGTAAAGGAGGAACTGCATCCTCCGGCAGAATTCTCCGTATAAGCACTCTGCAACAGGCCATCGCTGCCTGCATAATAGTCAAAGTTGTCGATGACATTGGCTGCTGCCTTATCCTTGTCTTTCCCTAAACTGATATTTCCTACGGTAGCAAGCACATTACCGTCTGCCACCAAAGATACAGTAGCAGTATCTGCCTGTCCGATCTCTGACAGCATCTGTGCAGTGAAAGTCGCCGCATACTCGCAGATGTTGCTGTCAGCCACCTTCGCAGCTTCCACGATAATCTCTTTGCCGTTTGCCGGATTCTTCACAACAAAACTTACTTTCTGTGCGTTTTTCACGCTGGCACAAAATACGGTCTCCTCCTTAATGGCAGCCAGTTCAAAAGGAGCGATCAGATAGCCCTGTGCTGTATTATAGGTCATACCTTTCACGGTTCCCATGTTACCATAGAAATTGGTTCCGTTGCCGAAGATGCTGTTATCACTGTTATAGAATTCAATAAATTCATTGATCAGTTCCTGACCGTAGGTTTCATTGTACTTATAGGGTACATAGAAATTGGTGTCACCAAAGTTTGCCCATACGAGCCAGTAAGGCATATCACATTTTGCAGCAATATTGCTAACCTCCTGATACCAGTTGTGTCCCACGATGGGATTGCCGGATACCAACAGACCTTCGTAATCGGAGCCGTCCTTTTTCATGGCACGGACGCCGGTCTCGGAGATTGCTGCCACCTTCCCTTTTTCCGCAGCCAGACCGCTTACAACCTGACAGGTGGTCTCCAGGTTCTTGAAGAAGCTGTCATCAAAGGTTGCCGGGTAGGTACTGTAATCATCATAATAGTCAAATGCCAGCACATCCACATATTCATCCCCGGGATAACGGGTCAGATACTCTTCCGCTCCGGTTACAGGACCGTTAGGTGAATATACATAGATCATGTTGTGGACACCCTTACTTTGGAGATATTCCTGCGTATAACGCCACAGGCTCTTATAAGTCTCCACACCGGTGGAAGATCCCCACCAGAACCAGCTTCCGGTATTCTCATGATAAGGTCTGAATAGAACGGGAATATTGTCCTCCTGCAGTGCATTTGCATATTCGGCAATAATATCCAGGTATGCTGTAAAGCGATCGTTATAGGCACCGCCGGGCAGAATCTGCTCTGCACAGTTGTTGGAAGTATCCTTTGCCTCAGAGAAATCACAGGCTGTAAAGTCATAGCTTCCATCCGCATTCACCTTAATCTTTTCATTGGTGAAATTCGGCATATGCGTGGAAAGTGTTATGATGGCTCCCTGTTTTGCTGCCTGCTTACTGTAGGCAACTGCCTGATTCAAAGCCTCTTTCGCATCCGAAATGCCAAGCTCTGCTCCGGTCAGTGCCAGACTGTCGATACCATAGACACCGCTGATGCTTCCGGTAATCTCCTTGACATCGCCCTCTTGGGCTGAGCTGCTGACCATTTTGTTGATGTCATTTTCATGTCCGAACAAAACCTGGTTATTCGCCCGCAGTGCCATCAGATAGGCATACAGTGCGGTTGCGGAAGTACCTGCATTCGCATCCGAAAGTTTTACCTGTGTGGGAGCATTGGAAACATCTGCCTGGGTACCGACAGCCTTGGGAGTTGCTGTGATCTTCACAAAATCTCCTGTCGCATTGTACTGGCTTAAGGTAATATTATCCACATAGACACTTCCCTTAAATTCCGTATTCACTCCTACAAAGCCGATGGTCAGATCTGCCAATCCCTTGTCAGTCGGAGAGAATCTCACCTGTGCTTTGGCATGAATCATTCCGTCTGACAGAGTCTCTACCTCGGTAATCTCTGCCTCTTTGTTGATTCCGGCATTGGAGAAGATCTTGATCTTACTTCCGGACATTGCTGCCGGATAATAATAGTCAAAAGTAAGAAGGTTATATGCGGAAATGTCAAAACTTTTCGCAAATTTGTTTTCCAGCTTTGCCTCACTCCAACTGCAGCTGCCCATACCGGTATAGTCCAGATCTACCTTCATCATTTTCGAACTGTTGTATTCTGCCACAGAATTTACAATGCTGTTGGTATACTGCCATGCGCCGCCGTTAGCCCAGTCGTCGCAGGTGCCATCCTCAAAATTATCGATGATACTGGGATCCTTCTCAGGAAGGGCAGGCTTCTCCGGTTGTGAAGGCTGCTCACCGGATGTCTGTTTGTCGTATAATTTGACGTTCTCAATATAGATAGGGCCGGCATAATCACACTGGTATCCTGCCAGTTTAATGAGTGTAGTCTTTACCGCACCGTTCTCGATATTATCGCCAAAATCAAAACGGATGGTTGCACTACGATAGCCGTCCACTGCTTCTCCAAAACTGCCTATCGTAAGTTCCGGAATGTTACCGGCCTCCGTCCAGGTCCACTCATCGCCTACCTTGGCAATACCCTGCACTTTGATACAGTTGGAGAACTCAACTTTATCCGGTACCAATACATCCATAGTCAGATATGCCCCATTATGGAGTGCCTCTTCTGTAGTAATGCCAATCTCAAACTCTCCCTGATCACTCCAGTCCTTAGAAGCATCAAAAGAAACTTCTTTACCGTATACCAGCTGTCTGTCCGTTTTTTCTGCCACCGGGATATTCGTAGTCTCGCCCTGGTTTCCACCGTTCTCCTGCTTTTCTCCATCAGTGAGAGTTACATTGGCTATATAGATCGCACCGGAATAATCACATTGATATCCTGCAAATTTCAATGTAAACTGTGCCAGTGCATCTGCCTCTACACCTGCTCCAAAGGTAAATGTCACAGCCGCCTTACGATACTCATTCTCCGCTTCCCCAAAGCTTTCCGACGTAAGTTCTGTAATACTGTCTGCCTCAGTCCAGGTCCAATTGCTTCCGACTCTTGCCACACCCTGGATTTTAATAATACCGCTGTATGCGGCATTCTCCGGTACCAGAACATCCATGGACACCTTTGCCCCGCTGTTCAATGCCTCTTCGGTGGTCAAGTTAATGTTAAATTCTCCATGATCATCCCAGTCCTTAGTTTTGTCAAATTCAATATCTTCTCCATAAACCTGTACCATTTCGGAAGTATCTGCTGACCGAACTGCAATCTTTTCTTCAACATTTTCACCATTTACGGTCTGTAATGCTTCCTGTTCAATTTCCGTCTGTTCCTCTGCCCGAACCACAATGGGTGCCGATTCGCAGATACCGGAGACCAGCATGACTGCTGTTAATAACAAGGCTCCTACTCTAAGCTTGTTTTTCATTTCTTACCTTCTCTCCTTAATATTTTCCGAGAATACAGGGGCGCCTTCCTATATTCTCTGTCTAATTCAAGGATAGCAAATGTTCTGAATTTTGTACATTGTTGCTAATTTACGAATTTAGTTTTTATTAATGTGTATTTTGCCTAATTAAACAGCTTAATTTTAATTAATTTAATCTATTCTAGCTAATTTAATCAAAAATCCGAGCAGAAATCTCCGCCCGGATCCAATGTGTAAATCATCTTATGAAATTTTTAAACTTTACAGCCGGTTCTCGTCCAAGCTTCCGGAATTATCCGCTCTATTGCAACAGCCATGTGATCTCCTGCTTGTAAGGAGGAATCGTCTTCTTCGTTTCTCCCTCCGCGCAGAGCCATGGTGTCTCCAAAATCTTTGGTACCTCTGCAAACCGCTCGTCATGGACGATGCGGTGCAGGGTCTCGTAACCGACGGTACCCTGTCCGATGTTAGCATGGCGGTCCTTGTGGGCTCCTAAGGGATTCAGGCTGTCGTTCACATGGATCACTGCGATCTGATCCAGTCCCAGCACACGGTCAAACTGCGCCAGCACACCCTCGTAGTCATTCACCAGATCGTATCCCGCATCGTTCACATGGCAGGTATCGAAACATACCCGCAGTCTGTCCTTCCGTTCTACTTTGTCATAGATCAAGCGTAGCTCCTCGAAAGATCTGCCAACCTCACTGCCCTTGCCCGCCATAGTTTCCAACGCAATCCTGACATTGCTGTCATCCGCATCAAGCACCAGATTCAGTCCTTTTGCGATCTGCTCCACAGCCTCTTCCACACCAGCACTTAAGGAAGATCCCGGATGCAGTACCAGTACCTTACTGTGAAAGGCGGCGGCTCTTTTTACTTCTTTGGCCAGGAATTTCACACCAAAATCAAACATCTCTGGCTTTTCCATATTCCCCAGATTAATGATATAGGGAGCATGAATCACGATTTCTTTGATGCCTGCTTTGTCTGCATAGGCAAGCCCTGCCTCCAGATTCAGATCCTTTATCTCTTTTCGTCTCGTGTTCTGGGGTGCCCCGGTGTAGACCATCAGCGCATTGGCACCGTACTCTGCCGCCTCCTTCACAGATCCTAAAAACATCTCTTTTCCCGACATTCCCACATGGGAACCCAATAATATCTCAGCCATGATTACTCCTTATTTTGGAAACTTTTTCTCAAAATCCATTCCTGTCACAACTATCAGTTTGACACAATCCGGGAGGTTTTACAAGCAATTATTACAGCAAAAGGAATCTCTCCGCCGTATGGTTTCAAGATTCCTTTTTCCCTGAATTCATAATCAGGATCTTATAAAATTCGTATGCACGGGAGCTTCCGTGTCGGGCAATCTCAATCCCATTTTCAGTCCCAGGTTCTTGCAGTTGATGAAAAATGCCATATTGTTCCCCAGGGTCCGCATGGTCTGCAATCCCTCCAGATCCCGGCGCACGTCTTCCGGGCAGGCCCCGTGTACCATGTTCCAGTACTGAGAAGTGACGATGGGCATCTGCATGAGGCCAAAATACTTATTCATCTGATCCCAGGTCGCCGTAGTTCCCGCTCTTCTAGCTGAGATCACGGCCGCTGCCGGTTTCAGCCGGAAGCGTCTGCCACCGCCATTCAGATCCGCATAAAAGGCTCTGTCCATAAAAGAAGTCATGGCGCCTGTGGCACCTGCCCAGTGAACGGGAGTTCCGAATACAAATCCGTCATAATCCCCGGCGATCTCCAGAAATTCATTGACAGAATCATTGAACACACATTTCCCTGTGCCCTGACATTTTTTACAGGCAATACAGCCACTCAATGCTTTATTACCAATCCAGAAAATGTCCGTATCCACTCCGTTATCATTTAATGCTCTGGACACCTCGCACAATGCGGTGTAGGTGCATCCCTCTCTGTGGGGGCTGCCATTGATCAACAATACTTTCATTGTTGTGCTTTCCTCGTTTCCTTATTCATTCAGATTCAGAGAAGCCACCCAGTCTGCCGCATCTGCATCGGATGCACCGGAGCTAAATCTGTGGCCTTCCTGCCAGTCACCGGTACCTGCCATCTCTTCCAAAAGGTTGCCACTGTCACCCAGTCCGGAAGATGAGGAGGTGCAGAACGGAATCACGGTCTTTCCCGTAAAGTCATTGCCTTTGACAAAATTGTCTACCGGCCATGCTGCGATTCCCCACCAGATCGGATAGCCGATCAAAACGGTATCATAAGAATCCCAGTCTGTGGGAGTAATCTCTGTCAGTGCAATATCCCGAAGGCTCTCATCATCATGCTATCTGGATACCCGGCTGGAGCTGTTAGTCCAGTTCAGGTCATCACTGGTATAGGGCTCTACCGGAGTGATCTCATACAGATCTGCTCCTGTGGCATCTGCAATGGCTGTTGCCACGCGCTTTGTGGTACCGCTTGCAGAATAATATACTACAAGTATCTTGCCGGATTCTGATTCTGCAGTAGTATCACCAGTCTGTGTCTCTGCTGCGGTTTCCTGCGTTGCAACAGTCTCTGCTGTAGCAGACTCTGTAGCTGCCACACTGCTTTCTGTTGTCTGTGTTGCTGCACTTGTTGATGCCTGGACACCCCGACCGGCATTACCGTTACCAGTTGCTGATCCGCATCCGGTCAGCATAGCTGCCGTTAAAACAAGTGCTGTTACCATACCTGCAATTTTATTTTTTCTCATAATTCTTATATCCTCCAGTGTATTATAGTTCCCCTCACTGTTAGCATTTCTTACCAGTTCTTCTCTTCCTTGGAACTGTCATGCTTGATCTTACGCTCTTCCACCATCTTCACGAACCACTCAACCATATTGGGATCCTGATGGGAGAAGAAAGCACTCTCCGCTTTATCCAGTTCTGCGATTGTCTTCATATCTTCCTCAGATAATTTGAAATCAAAGACGTTAAAGTTCTCTACCATACGCTCGTAATGGGTAGACTTCGGAATGACTACGATTCCTCTCTGAATGTGCCAGCGCAGCATGACCTGTGCAGGAGTCTTCTGGTATCTCTCTGCAAACTTCACAATCACTGGGTTATCAAAAGTACCACCTCTACCCTCTCCAAAGGGAGCCCATGCTTCCAACTGAATACCATATTTGTCAGCCCACTCCTTCAGGTTCTTCTGCTGGTTGAAAATATGGGTCTCTACCTGATTCACCATAGGCTTAATACGGTTAAAGGAAGCAAACTCCACCATTCTGTCTACATAGAAGTTGGAAATACCGATGGCACGGATCTTACCCTCATCGTACAGGTCTTCCAGTGCACGGTAAGCACTGTACGCATCTCCGAACGGCTGATGCAACAATACCAGATCAAGATAATCGGTCTTTAACTTTCTCATAGACTCTTCTACGGATTTTTTAGCCTCTTCATAGCTGTAATGTTCCACCCATACTTTGGTGGTCAGGAAGATCTCCTCTCTGGGAATACCTGACTCCTGAATAGCCTCTCCTACTTCTTCTTCATTCACATAGGCATTGGCGGTATCGATCAGCTGATATCCTTCTTTTAAAGCAGCGTATACCGATTCCTGTGCTTCATCCGGGCTTAAAAGAAATGTTCCCAGACCTGCCATGGGCATCTTTACGCCATTGTTTAAAGTAATGTATTCCATCTTTTTTGTCCTCCTTCTGAATCCTTGTTTATCCGGCAGTAAATCCTTTCCTCGATAAAAAAACGATATACTTTACCATCTCTTCGACATCCTTGAAAAATAACATCAAACAACCGTCGGTTGATTTCAGATAGATTTTTTTCTTGTCCGGAGACACCCATAAAAAATCATGGTTTCTTCGCATTTTCAGTTCTTTCTCACCTATCATCATATCCTTTTCCACCTCATCACCCTCTTTTCCTCTCTGTAACAAGTATAACCGGTCTCCGTTATTCACAGAAGTTTCGATTTGTTTTTGAGTCTATACCTTTGGGTTATGTCTTATTCTTCTTCATAAAAGAACTATGGGAACGATTATATAAGGAAGCGCATGTCTCCACACTCCGGGAATATTTTCCGGGAAAAGGTACAGTGTGATCCGCACGATGCAATATACCAGATGCTGCGTGGTATATCCGCCGATCCCCGCTAATGTCATGCAGAACGCTATTGTATAATACACTATCTGCACTACGATAATCTCCCTCGGCACAGAACGCGGTGCATAATAGATTCCAAAGAGCAGTAAATAATATACTGTCATGCATCGGTCAATAAAATGATTTAACAGTTGCGTCACTTCTTTTTCGTCATCAACAATCGCAATCTAAATCATATTTTCCCTCCGTTTTCCCTCATTCTATTACTTTTTTGCTTTTATTCTTTCCGCCAATCTGCAACCATAATAGGTAATAAACACGATCATTCCCATCATCGCTATGTAATCAAGTAAAAATACCCCAAGGCTTTCCTCCGGCCCAAAGAATACAAAATGGCTTCTCAAAAACAGATAGTTCACAATCTCCCTTTTGTAAAAAGCATAGCCTCCGTAAACTGCGATCAGCAGTCCCAGGATTTTAGTGATGCCCTTCATGGGAAGTGCTCTTTCCAGAATTCTGAGCATCATGTTCCAATGGAGTCCCAGATGCACCGCCATCAGCAGAAATCCCCAGTATGCACAGAGAATATGGATGTTCCTTGCCATGTTAGCCACCCCTTCGATCCGGACAAACCGGAAAATATAGTTGGACAACAGTATGCCGCTCACCATAGACCCAATCATCGTCAGGGCCAGCAATGCCACGATCACGGTCTGCAAGATTCTGTGAGCCGTATATTTTCCCTTTGTAATGTTTCCCGTCCATCTTCTGTTCAGGACATGGTGCCCTATGACTAACAAAAACATTGCCATGCCGATCCACTCATGGGCTTTTTCTCCCACCAGCTGATAGGACATCAGCAGTAACAGGGCAAGCGTCATCCCGGAATCTGTAAACAGCCTGATTTTCAGATTTTTGTTCATTTTGTAATTCCTTCCACCGTTCTTACTAATTTTTCCACCTTTTCGGACGGCTCCTTCGCATACAGGAGTCCGTAAGGCATCTTATAATCCCATTCCACCGGAAGGATCTTCATGAGCGGATGTACGCTCTCCCAGCTTTTGATGGCAAGCAGCATGTCATTACTGTTCTCACAGCGGTAGAAAATATCAACGTTGTAGAAATCAAAATCTGCGATGGTGATCTCCGGATATTTCTCTGTCAGTTCTGCTCTGAGTGCATCCACATGACAGCTCCAGCCTTTCCGCATCATAAGGAGCCGTTCTCCCTTCAGGTTCTCCGGAGTCAGCACCTTTTTCCCGGCAAGTCTGTGATGCAGGGCTACCGCCACGCAAAAAGGTTCTCTGGACAGTTCTACACCGTTACACTTACGCAATTCAAGCATAGCATCATCAAAGATTCCAGCGATCACGTCTATATTCTGTCCCAGATTTGCAAGGATCTCTCTGGCATTCTCCGGGGTATTCTCAAAGGGAACCAGTTTAAACTTGACCTTGGGATACTGCTCCTGGATCCTGGGCCAGAGTTCCACAAATACCTGCGGTGGTGTCATGGGGGAAATCCCCACCCGGATCACATCATCTTCATCATTCCCGACTTCCCTCGCTCTCTCTATGGCTTCCTTGCTGTAATTTACCATATATTTGGCATCCTGATAAAGTGATTCTCCCGCAGCTGTCACCACAAGACCTCTGTGGGTTCTGGCAAAAAGCTGTACCCCAAGATTGTTTTCCAGCGAATTGATCTGCTTGATCACTGCTGGAGGGGAAATATACAATTTGTCCGCTGCCTTGCTGAAACTGCCTGCTTCCACCACACAAATGAAGGTATCCAACTGGGGATTGTACATCATTTCTGTTACCTCCTTCTATTGAAAAGGTCGTTTTCCTCCTGCGATCAACATTGTTACATTTTATAGTATGATTCTAGAAGTCGGTAGTAGCTACCGGTCAATGGTTTTTATATTTTTTTAAGAAAAAACGGTGAAGCCTGTTGACTCCACCGTCGTATTCTTACCCTTTATGTTATTTCAAACTCTATTTGTAAATCTGCCGATTTACAGGTGTTCCAGCAATCCGCTGATCCCCTGTTCCTCATAAATATCCTTGTAATACGCTACTTCTTCCTGAATCAGCTGATCGATGACCTGCATGCCAAGAAGTTCTACAGGCGCCTTGTCATCGGTCATGAGGTAATCTCCGGCTGCGTAAGCCACGCTGTTGTCCGCTACCCGCCGCATCATGTTCTGCAGTCCCGCATCTGACAAATTCTCCACATGATCGGATAATACTTCTATCATATCACTGTGCTGGGAAGCAAACAGTTCGCGGTTGGTGGAACCTGCCACGTCTACAGAATAGACATTGTCAAATACGTTGGCAATGGTGTCGGCAAGGTACTGGTTGATGTCCCCTTCCTTGTTGCCGTGCATGTTCATGTTGACTACCATGACACCGCCGTCCTTCAGATGATCTTTGACCATCGTGAAGAATTCCACAGAAGACATCTGGAAAGGAATGGTGATGTCCTGATAGGCATCCACCATGATAACATCATAGGTGGTCTCCACCGCCTGCAAAAAAGCCCTGCCGTCATAGGTGGTCACCTTCACATCTTCCGGCAGGGAAAAATATTTGCGGGAGAGCTCTGTGATTTTTTCATCGATCTCCACGCCCTCGATATTCATATCACCGAAGTATTTCCGGCACTGGGTCGCATAGGTTCCGGTTCCCATGCCGAGGATCAGCACATTCATATCCTCTACCGGTTTGTCCGGCACCATGAGGGGAGCCGCCATGGCATAGTCATAGTACATACCGGTCAGTCCGCCCTCTTTCATATAGAGGGACTGGACACCGAACAGCACGTTGGTGGACAGAATCACCTGTCTGTCCGTCTCCGACACCTGCAGATAATTGTAGATGGACTCGCCTTCGTAAGTCAGATCCTTCTGCCAAAAAGCAAAGGAATCCGAATATCCCAGACCACAGCACAAAATAAAAATCAACACTGATGCCACGATCTTTTTCTTTCCTGTATGCTGGCAGATAAAATAAATCACAGACAAAATGATCAGAATACCGGAAAAGATCAGAAACGTAATGGAGGTTCCCACCGCCGGTATGCTCACGAAAGTCGGTACGAAGGTTCCGATGATGCTTCCCACGGTATTAAATGCCCCTAGAGTTCCAACAGTCTGTCCGCTGTCATCGAGACTGTCCACGGAATATTTTACCAGAGAAGGGGTCACGGTTCCCAGTAAAAATAAGGGGAACACGAAGATCACCATGCAGGCTGCAAACGCCGCAATGATGAGGAAATTGTTGCTGACGGTAAAGATCAGCAGTGCGGAGATCCCAAGGATAATGTACTTGCCCACCACAGGGATCAGGGCAATCCAGATGGCCGCGATCAGGATCCTGCCGTAGAGTTTGTCCGGGTTCGGGGACTTGTCCGCACTTTTACCGCCGTAGATATTGCCCAGCGCCATGGCGATCATGATGGTGCCGATGACAATGGTCCATACGATCTGGGAAGAACTGAAATACGGTGCCAACAGTCTGCTGGCTCCCAGTTCCACCGCCATGACGGACATCCCGGCGAAGAACTCTGTGAGATACAAGAACAGCTTATTTTTCAAAATTCCTGAATGATTCATAAGTGTTGTAATCCTTTCCGCATTGACAGTGCGTCTATGCTACGTTATGATTTTATCAACGGTAGTAACTACCGGTCAATACTTTTTTGTAACTATTCAGAGCCATGCAAAACTGCGTTCTGCGAATGCTTGCATTCAGTCAGATAGGCAGTTTTATATGGCGAAGTAACCACATTAGCAAAAAGGAAGCCATTTTATGTATTCTATGAAAGAAGCCTGTGCCCTGACCGGCATGACCTATGAGAACTTAAAATTTTACTGCAAGGAGGGACTGGTACCCAACGTGAAGCGGGACAGCCGCAATTATCGTGTCTTCGATGACCACGATATCAAATGGATCCAGAGTCTCGGGTGCCTCAGAAACTGTGGTCTCTCCATCGCCGAAATGAAAAAATATCTGCATTTATGTCTGGAGGGCGAATCCTCCATTCCCGCCAGAAAAGACATCCTCTCCCGGAAAAAAGAAGCACTGTTAACCTCCATGCAGCAACTGCAGGAGGCCGTGGACTACATCGACTGGAAACAAGGATTCTATGATGACGTGTTATCCGGAAAGACCGCTTATTACAGCAATCTTATCCCTGAGACGACACCGGATGCTTCCGAAAGTACAGCTTCCTGAAACTGTTTGCGCAATCTAAAAAGCGGCCATGCGATTAAAGCATAGCCACCATGAAAACTCATCTCTGTTATTACCGGATCAAAAGCAACCATGCCATTCCATAATAGGTTACCACTGCCACCAGATCGTTTACCGTGGTGATCAGGGGACCGGATGCCACTGCAGGGTCTACCTTGATCTTATGGAAAAACATGGGGATCACCGTACCTACGGCACTGGAGATTGCCATTGCCACTAAGAGGGAGACTCCCACGCAGCCGGAGATTCCAAAGGCTCCCATCCAGGTATAACCTTTGAAGAAATGCACATACACTCCTAAGCACAGAAGCGCCATCACGCCCAACAAAATACCATTTAAGGAACCGGTCTTTACTTCCTTGACCACCAGCTGGAACTTCTGTTTTCCCGTCAGATTTTCATCCATCAACACACGGATGGTCACTGCCAGAGACTGGGTTCCCACATTTCCCGCCATATCCAGCACCAGCGACTGGAAGCAGATCACGATGGGAAGCACCGCCACCACATTTTCAAAAAGTCCCACCACAGAAGACACTCCCATGCCTAAGAACAGCAGAATGATCAGCCAGGGCAGACGCTTTTTCATACTCTGGACTATGGGCTCCTTCAGATCCTCTTCTGCGGTCAGACCTGCTAGCTTTGCATAGTCCTCGCCCATCTCATTGTCCACCATTTCGATCAGGTCTTCGGATGTGATGACACCTAGGATTCTCTTATCTTCTGACAATACGGGAATCGAGTCCTCCGCATAATCCAGGATCCGGTCCATGCAATCATCGATCTTCTCATGATCGGTCACATAAGGATAAGATTTCAACACCAGATCTTTCAGATGTGTATTTTCTCTTGCACGGATCAGATCCTTCAGGTCGATGGCTCCGGCGAAAACACCCTTTTCATCTACCACATAGATGGTCATGATATTGTCGTTTTCTCCCGCCTGCTTCACCAGCTCGCTCATAGCCTGCTTGATGGTCAGGTCTTCCGGGATGCAGATGTAGTTCGTCGTCATGCAGCTACCGATCTCTTCTTCATCATAGGACAGCAGCATCTTCACATCTTTTTTCGCATCCTCGTCCAGCATCCGGACAATCTGTTCTTTCTCTTCCGGATCCAGATCTTCCAACAAGTCGACAGCGTCATCGGAATCCATCTCGGAGATCACTCTCGCAGCACTCTCCACGGACAGTTCCCGGATATACTTACGGGGTTCCTCAATGTATTTGAAGATTTCTGCGACCTTCTGCGCTCCCAACAGGTGATACAGTCGCTTCCGTTCTTCCTCTGTCATCCCTGCCATCATATCGGCAATATCGTTCTTATGATAATTTAAGAGGAAATCCAGGATCTCCTCATCCGTTTTCTCGCTACGGAATAATTCTGCCAGTTCGGAATATTTCTTGTTCATAATCTTATTCTCCTTTCTCGTTCTCATTCTTCGATGCAACGTAAAGGGCAAAACAAAAGAAGCATCACACGATGCTTCCTCTGCATGAATCTCTATGCACAACAAATCAAAGTACGACCGTCACTTTCCACAGACAGCTGTACCATGCTTGCAGGAAAAAGCACCGTGTTTTCTACTTCGCCCATAACCATCGCAACTGTCCATGAAATTCACCTCCAACTTGTTTTTTCCGTGGTTATCGTAGCACTGTGCCATTTATTTTGCAAGCTGTTTTTCTTATTTTTTACTTACCGGATAAAGATAAATTCTATCTGTCTCAACTCTCATGGCATTCCCTTTAGTAATGAATCACCAGCATTCTACATTCTTCGCAGCATTCTGCTTCTATTTGTGTTCTGTGACTGGGTTTGAGCTTTGTAATTTCTACAAAACCATCTGCATTTTTTGCATTTTCAAATACTCCGGGAACTTCATTTGCGAAGCTGAAAGCTCCATCCTTACTGCTGAATAAATACCCTTTTCTCATTTCTTTTCCACAATTTGAACACTTCATATTCTAATCCTCCGCAACCATTTTTCTGCTTAGTTCCAGCGCACTTTTTAACTGACTTTCAAACTTTTCTGCCTGTATCAGGGCAATACCTTCTTCATTGCCCAATACCACCAGCCGGGAGCCCTCCTGCAATCCATACTTGTCTCTCGCCTCTTTCGGAATTACGATCTGTCCGCGATTGCCCAGCTTTATCGTTCCCCATAAAAACTTTCCTTCCGGTGGCGGAGCCATTTTGGTATTCCCGACTTTTTCATCATAGTGCATCAAAGCATCCAGCTTAATTCCGTAGAAGGATGCAAGTCTGTCACATTTTTCAATATCCGGAACCGTCTCCCCCGTTTCCCTTAATTAAAGATATTGTTGGGTAAAAAAAGAAAGGTCAGTCGATTTTACCGATGAAGCGGTAGTAGATTTCTACTTCCTGCTCACGGCTTCCATCCTCGCCCTTGACAGCTTCGTGGACGGTTATTTTTTCAATTAGAGTGTTCAGAAGTTCGGCGGTCAGCTCCACAGGGTTGACATACTGTTTCATTAGGGCAATCCACTTTTCAGCATCCGCTGCGGTCTGTACGGCGGCTTCCATCATTTCGTGAAGCTGTCTTATTTTTGTTTCAAGCTCCTTTTGCTCGTTCTGGTACTTCTCGGACAGCATATTGAAGTTATACTCGGTTATGCGTCCGGCAGACCAGTCCTCATACATTTTAGCAAACAGCCCGTCAACCTCGGCTTTACGCTTCTCTGCCTTTTTCAGCTCCGCAGCCTGCTTTTTCTTCGCAGAGTTCCTTTCCCTGTCGCTGACATTGAGCAGCCGTTTCAGCAGCTTGTCCTCATCTTTCTGTGCCAGCATAGACCAGTATTGCAGTCTTGCAAGCACATAGGCATACAGTACATCATAGCGGATATAGTGCATGGAACACTGGCGTAATCCCTGTCCGTTCTTGCTGCAATGGTAGTACCCGTATGGGTTTTTGTTCTGCTTGTTTTCCCCATAGGCTAAAGACCATCCGCAGTCTGCACATTTTATCAATCCTGCGAAAATCTGTGTCGTACCGTTTCTGCGTTTCCTGCGTCTGCTTGCAATCAGCTCTTGAACTTTTTGGAACACTTCTTCGGAAATGATGGCTTCGTGGGTATTTTCCACACGATACCATTCTTCCTGCGGCTTCCGCACCTTTTTCTTGTTCTTGAATGAAATGTTGCTCTGCTTGTTGTGAACGCTGTGACCGATGTAGGTTTCCTCTTTCAAAATGCTCTTGACCTGTGCAATCGTCCACGCATAGGCTTTTTCTGCGGGCGCACCGGCGTAGATATTGGCGAAAGTCCCGTATCTTTCATAGTTCAGCCAGCCGGGGGTAGGTACTTTTTCCTCCACCAGAATCCGTGTAATGCTGGCGGCTCCACGCCCGTGTACAGCAAGGTCAAAAATCTTCTCTACAATCCAGCGTGTTTCCGGGTCGATCAGAAGATGACCTTTTTTGTCCGGGTCTTTTACATAGCCCAGCGGTGCATAGGCTCCATAGTGTGCGCCATTGGCAAATCTTGTGTGCATGGCAGCCTTGACCTTTTTGCTGGTCTGTCGGGCGTGCATTTCATTCAGGATGTTTAAGAACGGTGCAAGCTCGCTTTCTCCGTTGATGGTGTCCACATTGTCATTGATGGCAATGTAGCGTACTCCCTTGCTGGGGAAATAGATTTCCGTGTACTGACCGGTCAGGATATAGTTTCTTCCCAGACGGGATAAGTCCTTTGTGACAACGCAGTTGATTTTCCCGTCTTCGATGTCATCAATCATCCTTTGGAAACTTGGACGCTCGAAATTTGTCCCACTCCATCCGTCGTCAATGTACTCGTCTACAACGGTCAGCCCATGCTCTGCGGCATACTGTCTAAGCATCATGCGCTGGGTCTGGATACTGCCGCTTTCCCCCTGTAATTCATCGTCACGGCTCAATCTCAAATATAGTGCAGTGTTATAAATCGTTGTATTGTATGGTTGTTTCACGGTTAAAAATCCTCCTTCTAAAAGAAACAACCCACGCTTATACAATACTCGCTGGTAAAAGTATATCATAAGCGTGGGCTGATTGACAGTCGTTATTCCGTATTTTTTCAGGAAGCGGCGGCAGCGTGCTGGATCACATCTTCCAGCAGGCTGTCAAGCGGCTTCCCATCCTGTGCGAAATGCTCCGATACCTTGATACGGACTTTCCCCATGACAAAATACTGGGTGCCGTCTTTTTCGGTAAGCAGGGTGCCGCTGTTTTTGTTATTGCTCTAGTTTTTGCTTTTTGCCATAGGCAGTTACCTCCATAAATGAAATATGCCCGACAAGGGAATGTCAGACAGGTGTACAGCCGCAGACTGTCTCCGTGTCAACCAAACCGTGTCAACCGGCAGAAAAGACTTTGAAAACAATCCATAGGCGCTCTATTATTACTTTTTACTTTTTCTTTGATTTCTTGGTTGACATGGTTGACAAAGGAGAGAAATGCCCCAAATATCAGGCTTTTCCCCGTCAACCGGCTGTCAACCAAAGCGTCAACCAAACTGTCAACCGGTGGCTTTTCAGAATGGAAGTTCCATTTGCCGGGCTTCTTCTTCCGTGATTTCCTGAAAACCGTCCCCCTCCGGCGGAGCTTGGTTGACACGCTCCCAGCCTTTTTGAGAACCGTATTTCTTATACCGCTTCGGGCTTTTGTAGGCTACCCAGCCCTGTATGATGCCGCCCGCAATGCCGGTATTCATAATCTCGCAGATTGCCCGTGTCTCCCAGTCTGCCGGGGAATTTAAGTTCCCCAGCGCTTCCTCATAAAGCTGCTTGGAACATACCCTGTCGCCGGTGTAGTCCTCCAAATAGGCGTAGATCATGCCGGCCTGTGTGTCTTCCTGCATAAAGTCCTGCTGGTGGGCGTTCAGGTATCGGTTCATTTCCATGCTGAATGACAGCTTATACTTCCCACTGCGATAAACCGTCATGGCTTCCGCCCACATCTGTTCGATATACGCCCTCGCCGCCGCTTCATCGTCCAGTATGTGAACCTCCGCCCGTTCCGGGTACACCGTCACGGGGAGAAAGCGCCGGTTGCCGGTGCGGTCACGGGGCAAAAAGTCCTGCCGGTTGGTCGTCCCTCCAAATACACATTGCCGCAGCCGGTCTGCCGGATGTGTCTCATACGGCACTTTGTAGGTTTCTTTCTGGCGGCTTAAGAATGACTTGATTTCCTCAATACTCTTGGCGTTGGCTGTGGCAATCATCTCCGACATCTCGATAATCCAATGCCCTTGCCGCTTGCGGTACACATTTTCATCGTCCAGCTTTTTCAAATCGTCTGAAAACCATTCGTCCCTGCCTGCCAGCAGCCGGAAAAAGGTAGATTTCCCGGCTCCCTGACCACCAACCAGACAGAGCATGACCTCAAACTTGCTCCCCGGTCTGAATACCCGCCGGATGGCTCCCATCAGGAACAGTTTCAAGGCTTCATAGGTGTATTCGTCCGTATCGGCTCCCAGAAAGTGATGCAGGGCGTAACGGATGCGCTCTGTGCCGTCCCATTGCAGGCTGTTCAGGTAATCCCTGACTGGATGGTAGCGGTTTTCATTGGCAACAATCTTGATGGCGCTCTGCACCTTTTTCTCGCTGGTAAGCCCGTAATTTTCTTCCAGATACAAAAGCAGGTAGTTCATGTCCATGTCGGTCAGCGTGGTACTGGTGCGCTCCCAGCCCAGCGGCTTCACAATGTCAATCTGCTCCGTCAAAAGGTTCAGGCGCAGCGCCCCGCGAAACAGAGGGTCACGCTGGAACACCGTCAGGCAGTTTCGGATGCTGTTCTTCACGCCGCCTTTCTGCGTCCCCTCTAATGTTTCCCGGATTTCTGCCGGTGTCTGCGCCGGTTCCATTGTGTCCATCGTCCTTTTGACCGCTTCCTGCGTTTCCGGCGGCAAGCTCTGAAATTCGCTGTTCAAGCCGCAACACCTCCTTTCCCTGTGCGGCGATCAATGCCGCTTTTTCTTCTATTTCTCCGTATAACAAAATATCCAAAAGGTATTCTGTGTAGCTTATCCTCTGCAACGCTTCCACAAAAAGAGGATGCCAGATGGCATCCTGCGGCTGTGGGGCGTGTGCTGTTTTCCAATGCTCCAGCAGGCGCAGATAATCGCATAGCACCCGGAAACAATACCGTTCCGTTTCCTGAAATCTCTGCTCCGCTGATTTTTGTCGGGGCTGTGACCTGTTGTGACGCTTCCTATCTGGCGGCGCATTGCCGGATTTCTCATAGGAAACGCCGAAGTCCTCCGCAAGCCTGACCGCAGCTTCCCGTTTCCCCAATCCATGCAGCAAAGCGGCAAAGTCGATCACATCCCCGGAAGCCCCGCAGCCGAAGCAGTAAAAGCGGCTGTCCACTTTCATGCTGGGCGTGCGGTCATTGTGGAATGGACAGCATACCATGCCGTTTCTCCCCACCCGGATTCCATAGAATGAAGCAGCCTGCCGGGTGGTAACAGACTGTTTCACCGCTTCAAATACATTCAAATGCTCCCTCCATAAAAATACTGGTAGCGGTAAAGCTGCCGGTTATATCATAGCTCCATCTCATGTTTCTTTCTCTGTACTGCCTGTGGCTGCTCCCTCCGGCGCAGTGCGGTATCTACGGCGTTCTGCACCTGCCGTAGCCGTATGACTTCCTCCCGGAGTGGCTTGTGCTGCGGAGACAGTTCGGCATACTCTGTTTTTAACTGTGCGTATTCCTGTTTCCATGCTTTCAGGGCAATGGGTTTTCCGTCCAGTTTTTCTTTCAAAATACGGCGGGCGGCATAAAACAGCCGTAACTCCGCATCGTGGGATGTTTCAAATTTCTCCCTCTGTTTCTTAAACTTGATATTGTTCAATTCCGTATGAACAGGTTTTAGCCGCTGGTAATTCTCGCCCTCCCGTATCAATTCCTGCAATTCCTTTATCCGGGCAGATTTCTTTTTCATGGAGTCGCTTAACGCTTCAAATTCTTCGTTGACAGAGGAAAGACGCTCCTGCAAATCCTCTAATGTGAGCAGCTTGTTTTCCGTCAGATAATTGACGGCTTCGGCAAACTGCTTTAAGTTTCCGGTTCTGGCTTTATTGCTCCATGCCCCTGCGTTGCGCTGGTTGTAATAAGCGATCAACAGGTCGGCAAGGCTCGGTGTCTGCGGTTTGGAAAGTTCTTCTTTTACCTCTGCCATCCAGACAAACAGGGCTTTGATCTTCTTCCTCACATCCTGCATGAGCCGGTTGGTGGCTTTAATCCAGCGGTTCAGTTCCCCTTTCTCGGTGCGGATGCCCTTTGCTTCCATCTGCCGGACATTAGCTCCCTCGTGGACAGTAGGTATCAGGTCAAGCCCCTGCCGCACATAGGAACGGTGGTCGATACGCACATCCAGCCCTTTTTCCTCAAATTTTGTATTAACGGCAGCCGCCCACTGCTCCCGCCAGTGTTCCAGCGTTTCCGGCTCATGCCAGTCTGTTGTATGGACAGCGTTAAACATATAATCGCCGTTTTTATCCCGGATTCGGTTTCCATCTTCATCAAGAAGATATTCCCGACGCTGTTTTTGTCCCCATGTGCCATCCGGGTTCAAAGGGCGCATGGTTGTCATCACATGAAAATGCGGGTTAGGGATGCCGCCGTCCTCTTTCTCCGGGCTGTGAAAAGCAAGGTCGGCAATCATGCCTTTTGTCACAAACTGCTCCTGTACGAACTTCCTCGCCAGCTCCATGTTTTCTTCCAGCGTCAATTCATTCTGCATGGCAATATCAAAGGAATAGGCAAGCTGTGCTTTTGGATGTTTCTCGCAGTTCTCCACAGCATTCCAGAGGGTCGCCCGGTCAAGATATATTTCCGGCGCATGGGGCGGCAGCATGATTTCCGAAGCGATCACGCCGCCCTTTTTGGTGTAGTCGCTGACTTCTCCATAGTAGCTGCTGTAAAGACGCTCCCCGGCTCGATAGGCTGCGCTGGCAATGGCGCTCTGACCGGCGCTGCGCTTGATCTGTGCGATTGAAAAATGATAAAGTGCTATCCTTAGTCACCGCCTTTCTCCTGCCCGGAAATACGGGCGTGGTTCTCTGTGGCAGACCGGATGAAATGCTCCGCCTGCGGCAGATTCAAAATGCTTTCCATGAGGGAATAAAATTCCGCTTCGGATAGCTCCTTTGTCTGTGGTGCAATGCTCTCAATAGCTGCCCCACGGGTAATCAGCCGGTGCGTCCTCTGTTTCCGGGAACCGCTTTCCAGATACGCCTGCCGGTTTTTCAAACGCTGCATTTTCCGTTTTTCCTGTTCCAGCAGGACAGTGGTTTTTTCATATTCCTGCTTCAACTGTTCCAAAGATTTTTCCATGTTCTCACATCCTTTGCTGATAAGATAAAGAAAGACCATCCGCAGACAGTCCGTGTGTCAGTGCTTCTATAAAACCCGATGAAAAGGGAAAACCGCAGAGCGGATTTCTCTTTGCGGCGGGTACACAGGGGATAGCCGCTTTAGCGGCGCAAGGGGGTGTAGCCACCTTGTCGGAGCGAAGCGAACGCAGACCTCGGATTGCTGATTTTATCAGCGGCAGAGGTAAGCTCCGCAGGACGCACGATACATGGTCTTTAGACTATGTATAGAAGTGCGCCCTATCCGAGTTCTGGGATAGGGCGCATTATCCGAGATATTCAATTATCCGAGGAGAATCTTAAAAAGTACCGATATGAAAGGCTTTCAGAGATATTTCCTCGGATAATGTAACAATTATTTCAGGAAGTCCGGCAACACATTTTCTTTTTTACGCTCAGCAGGTTCTTCTTTTTGATGCGAAAACCATTTTTCATTCCAATCCCTGATATGTCTATTCACAGTTCCCTGCGAAAGCTCAGCATATCGCTCAGTGGTAGAAATAGATGAATGGCCGAGAAAATTTTTAATCGCCACGATCGGAACTCCTGCTTCTAACATATGTGTGGCGGTTGTATGTCTCATGGTATGCGGGGTATAGCGTTTTTCCAGAAACATTCCGGGATGTCCTGCTCTTGCAAGGGCGATATATTTTTTGTAAATCTCTTCAACACAGGAAATGGTCATCTGTGGATGTGTCTGGCTGGAAAAGATATAAGTTTCCAACTGTCCAGCACGTCCAGTTTCTTCCAGATACCGTTTCAAAAGAATCCCACTGGGTTTGGCAATCACAATTCGGCGTGTTTTGTTCCCTTTTCCTGTAATCGTAAGCTTATACAGGTTTTTCTCTACAAAAAAGTCTCTAACCTTAAGGTCACAGATTTCCTGTGCCCTTGCTCCACTGGCGTACATCAAGTTTAAAAGCACCTGATCCCGGAATCCCAGACGTTTTTGGGGATTGGGAAGGTGAAGCAGGACTGAGACTTCATCAAGGGAAAAGGTAATTCTTGGTTGGATAGCTTCCTTTTTAACGGGAGTCCTCCTAACGGCATTGGCAAATACAGTTGCAGCTTCAAAATTTCTGTTTTGTGCGTAGAAAGAAAAAGAAGCGAGCGCCGAAAGCCGGAGATTCCTTGTGGATGCTGAACAGCCCCGTTCCGTTTCTATCCATTTTAAAAATCCGTCAATCGTCTCATAATCCAAGTCCCGGAACAGGATTTCATCGGCATTCTTCTTCTGAACCTGATAAATATACTGAAACAGGAGCCGGAAGGAATGCTTATAGGAGCGGATGGTATTGGGTGAAAGCCCTGATGAGAACGGCATGTATTCTGTAAAAAATTGTTCCAACAGGAGTGTAAATTCGGGGAGTTTATTTTTCCTCATATGCTGCCTCCGTGAACACGCCAGTAGCATAATCCTCAAACAGCCCCATGTACTCAGGGAACATGTCGCCGTTAAATTTTAAGTATTTCTCTGTTTCGTCCATGTCATGATGTCCAAGATAGACAGACAGGAACGGAACAGAGTCGTCCGTAGAGCGTCCGTTCTTTTCCGCTTGCGCAAACGAGTGGATAGCAAAATAATGGCGGAAGCAGTGAAGGCACTGACCTCTGGAATGAGCTTTCCCAGGCACATACAGGCCGGTTTCCATTAACAGATTCCGAAACCGTAAATCAAAAATCCCTTTGCTGGCCGCAGCCCCTTCTTTTACGGGTGAAGGGAACAGATAACTTTCGGGTTCTGCTTTAATGCCCATTGCAATGCAGTATCTTTCCAGCATCTCTGTCAGGGTTTCATTCATCGGGATAGCTCGCTGTTTATTATTTTTGGCATGGCGAATCAGTATGATTCCGCTGGAAAAATTGACATCCTTTACCTTGGCAGTCAGTGGCTCGCCTAAACGGAATCCGCACCCAAGGAGCATCCTCAGCAACATACAGAACTCCATATCCGCCTGTCGGGTTTTTGAGTTTTTATGCCTGTCACACCATTGGTCGGCACTGGATAAAAGTATCTGTATTTCTTCCTCCGAAAAAACATATGGCATGTAGCTGTCTGATGTTTTTGGACAGTCTGGCATAAAAACAACGTATCCCTTGTACTGAAGATATCTTAAAAATTTACGGAGATAACTCACCTTGTCACTGACGGTCTTGGGTGCATTGACCTGATGGAGTCTCTTGATCCATTGGTTTACAATCGCTTCCGAGATTTCTCCAGTGTTTTCTTTTGCCAACAGGGAATCGAACGTAAGCAATACGCTGCGTGTGTTCCGCAAGGTATCGTTGCTGATTGTCCCTTGATTGGTTTCGATGTAGTCTGCAAAATCTTGTTTAAAAATGCTTCGGAACTCTTTCATGACAGACTCCACCTCCCCTCTAAGAATTCGGCAAATATACCGGTCGCTTCCATGACCGGGAGGGCATACCCACGGAGTTGCTCCATATCTAATCTGGCATAAGAACGGATGGCATTCTGGTCTGTATGTCCAAGGATTTTTCTTACCGCTTCATAAGGGATGTTGTCATTGATCATGGAACTGGCAAGGGATGACCGAAAGGCATGTGCCCCCTGTTTGCGCCCGCCCGGTTCAATCCCGGCTACGGCAATGGCTGTCCTGGCAATCTTAGCGATTGCCTGCACGGAGATATGGCCGTAGGGAGGAACAATGCGGAGAAATACATATGGACTGTCATAGGCAGTACGTTCTTCCTGTAAATACCGCTCCAGTGCAACCTTTACGTCAGAAACCATTGGGAATTCAATGAAAACGCCTGTTTTGTGCTGTGTAAGCCGGATTAGATCCCTTTCAAAATCTAGGCATTCAAGCGTCATGGATGAAATGTCCCCACTCCGGATCCCCAGCCGTGTTGCAAGGAGCAATGCTGCATAATCCCGCTTTCCGTGTGGAGAACTCTGATCAACGCTGTTTTCAATTTTTTGGATTTCCTCTGCCGTGTAAACAGACGGATAAGGTTGCGGTATTTTGAAAAGAGGGACGATACCACTGTAATCCCTGTCTGTATTGCCGGATTGATACGCATACCGAAGGAATGTGCGGATATGCGAGAGATACCATCTGCTGCTGATTTTCAGGCAGGCGATACCTACATTTTGTGCATTCATTTCCTGCGGTTTCAAACAGCCTGTCTCTGTCATAGCGAATAAAAAGTAGTGGCCAATCTTGTCGTGAAGATGTATGGTACTTTCCTGCAAACCCTTGCGACGTCCCTCTTCAAGATAACCCTGCAGGAAGGCATCCATTTCCGGATTCAGTTCCTGATAGCTGCATGATGTTGAATTGTTTTCATTTGTCTGTTGATTCATGTTAAAACCTCCTGTTTCTTTGGTGGTTTTAACTGTAGCATATGAGTAAAACATTATCCGGGGAAATATCTCTGAAAGCCTTTCATATCGGCACTTTTTAAGATTCTCCTCGGATAATTGAATATCTCGGATAATGCGCCCTTAGTTCCTAAGGGATTTTGCCGTTTCCGGCAGTCTTGTCCTTTTTCTTGGAACGCTTGGAAAGATACTTCGGGCAGTCAACCACAACCGCCCGGAAGCTCTGTTTACATTCGTGCTGGCATTTCCGGCACAGTTCGTTGTAAGTGATACGGCTGCGGTCATTTAAGAAGAAAGACCATTCCAACCGCCGCTTGTTACTCATTCTTGCCATAACCGGCTCCTTTCTCCGTTTCTATCTGATGTACGCAGATAGGCTGTTTTGATGTAGCGTCTCGGTATCATTTTTAAGTTTTTTTCCCTCTGTATGCCCCTTTGGAAAGTGCGGCAGTATTGCAAGTCAGGGAATGATACCTCACGCTTATTTGTCGCTTCCCGGTACGGTTTCGGAGCCTTTTGCCATCCATTCAAAGAAAGCAATTTTGCTGACCTTGATAAGTCTGCCCCTGCGGAACGCTGGAAAGCCGGGTGTGTGTACCAGCTCATAGGCGCTCGCTCTTGAAATTCCCATAATCCGCTGAATGTCCGCCACATCCAGAACCAGCGGTAAATCCTCGTAGCTGTTCAATCTCTTTTTATCGTTCATTCTGTTCCTCCCATAAATCAAATAGGTTAAAATGCTTCCTGTTGCCGTTCTCCCCAAAAGCCGTTTTCCTGCCCCATTCCTGCGGTGTTTCCCTGCATTGGTGCGCCGAATGCGTCACTTCTCCTGCCGGTCATATCCCTTTTGGACGGTCATTCACTTGCCAAGGTACTATGTAGTACGAAATTACCAACCGCAATCATCATAGCGTACTATCCTTGACAAAACAATGATTCTGCGATACCATGAGTGTAACGGATATAACTGAATTATATAATTACCATAAACAAAGGCAGGGGATAGGGATGGAGAATCAGTTTATACGGCATGAGCCATGTTTTGAGAGGATTTTGTTTGTCCTGACGCTGGACAGGAAGAAAATGAAAGAGCGGATTTTGATTGGGGAAGAACAGCAGATCCGCTTCCGTCTGAACGGGAGCCAAAACGCAGAGGTGCTTTGTGATATGACACGCCCACTGGGAACTTTTTTGATAAACTTTGAGCGTGACACGGACAGAGACTGGAACTTATACGGGCTTTCTCCGCTGCGGCAAGCTCTCCACTCCAACCGATGGAAACAGCCGGAGCTGGAGCAGGCGGCAAGCGAATTTCTTTGGGAGAAATATCTTAGCAACGACCCTCTGAAAATGTATGTGGCGTTCCGTATCTGGAACAGCTATCTGCTTGCCAGAGAACCCCGTGACCGTAACGCTGCCTGTGACCGCTTCATGGATAAAATGAGCAGACTGACCGGGGTATTCCAAAACGAAACCATGAGCTTTGACAGGGAGACAGGAAAACCGAAACAATTTCAAGCTGGCAGCCTTTATTTCAAAGGCGCACCGTCAGAAGATACCCGGCTTGACCTCTGGTTCCCGGACAACCGGCGCACAGAAGAATGTGTGTCTGCCTATGCGTCCCTCTACCCGTTGATTACCTATTATCTGAACAGGCTGAATGACTGGGGGCTTTGCTTCCGGCGGTGCAAGGTCTGTGGAAAATATTTTCTGGCAAAGAGCCAGCGGTATGAGCTGTGCAGCGACAAGTGCCGAAAAGCACAGGCGCTTCAAAACAAGCGGGAATTTGACGAGAGGTCAAGAGAAAATAACTATGACCTGCTTTATAAAAATGAATGCCAGAACTGGCGCAACAAAATAAACCGGGTAAAAAATACCGCAGGCTTTCCGGCTGACCGTCTGGAAAAAATACAGGCTTCCTTTTCCGACTTTAAGAAAGAAGCCTTACAGAGAAAAAAGGCTGTAAAAACAGGAACGGCCAGCCCGAAAGAATTTACGGACTGGCTGTATCAGCAGAGTAATGTAATTGTTGAGCTGACCGAGATATGAAAAACTTTCTATCGTCAATTTCGCATTATTGCAATAACAGATTGCTTCTTCCATGAATGGTAATATTATCATCAAACTTTTGGAAGAACTATAAATGTCCGAGGTGCCTTTGATTTCGACAAAAAAACAGGCTGAATTGTTACAAAGCTCGGACATTTCAAAAATTTTTTGAGAAATGGCGAAAAAAGCGGGGCAGCACACGCCGCCCCGCCGATCCCATACGGTTATTCCATCGCCCGCATTTGTTCGATCAGGGATTGCTTTTTCTGTCTGCGGATTGTCCATACAGACAAGATCAGTTCCATTCCGAACAATACCAGAATGAACAGTCCCATTTCCAAAACCGGGAATTTGTAAGGCACTACATTTCCGGCAAAAGCTCCTATACTCATTTTTCTGCAAGCAAAGATGGAAGCCGGAAGCCCAACGATCAGCGTCGCCAATGTTGCAAAGAGCGCATAGCACAGCCCCTCACAGATGTTCATTTCACATAGCTGTTTTTGTGTTAGGCCGATAGAACGCAGAATACTGTTTTCCTGCTTTCGGGCTATCTGGTTAGAGAGTGTCGTATTGATAAGGTTGATAACGCCAAAGAGAAATACCAACCATGAAAGTATCTCCATACTGCCAAACGCAAAAGAATTTGTCATTTCTTCATATTCAATCACTGTATTGATTTCATCTAAGGCAATATTACTATGGCTGGCAACAATATTTTTCAATTCAGCTCCCACATAGTCCGTTTTTTTCGGATCGTTTACAATGCTCCATGAATAGTCGAAAGAAGCGATTTCCGGGTGCAGTTCATGGAACAATGCTTCTGGTGCGAAAAAGAGTACTCCATCGAGGGCCAGTTTTCCATGCCCGGAAGGCGTCTTGTTGGAATCAAACAATCCTGATACAGTGACGGAAACAGGCGGTTGCCCCTCTCCAAAATAAAAGTCAACTGTTGAACCAACACCCATATCCTCATTCTGCTTTAGCACATTATAGTCAATTACAATACTACGGGAATCTTTTGGCATCGTTCCTGCTGTCAGAGCCGCTTCAACTGTTGCATAATTCTGGTCGGTCAGCATATCACACATACCACCGCTTTGGTAAATGTCCGTCTTAAGGGTTGCATAGAGAGATTGTCTGCTTGGAATTATATCTGTAACACCATCAATAGATAAGATTTCCTGTTTTAATTCTTCATTCAACGGATTTCCCGCTGCCATAACCTTTTCTTCTGTCATTTCAGAATCCAAATAAATTTTATAGTCGCCGTCCGGGAAAAACCGTCTTGCAAGCGCCTCTGGAGAACGCAGCAAAACAATGGAGGATACCACAAGCAGAATAATTCCGCCCAAACTCAATGAGGCTACAATAGCAACGGTCTTTTTTCGGTCACGCTTAAAATTCGCAATTCCCATTGAAACAGGATTGAGCTTGATATTCTTTTTTCGGCTTCGGATGTCCTTTTGTGCCGGGGTAAAACGGACGGCTTCAATCGGGGAAATCCCTGCCGCAATTTTTATCGGCTTACGGATGGAAACAGATACCATGATCCAACTGCTTATGAGTGTCAAAATAATCGTTGCCACATAGGAAACAGCATTAAATCCCTTGGGAAACAAAAGAAAACCGCCGCATACACCCAGCACTGTACCAATCAAAATCCCGATACTGCCGAGTTTACGCCCCTCCCGCTTTACAATCCGCTTGATTTGCTTTGGCGTTGCACCAATCGTCCGAAGCTGCCCGTAGCTCTTGATTTTGTCATTGATGGAGATACGGAAGATACTCTGGATCACAATATAGCCGCCGATCAGAACAATGGCAATCACGCCAGCCATCAGTGCAAAATCAAAGGATTTAGAAGCATAGGCAAAATACTTGCTGTTCATTTTGGGCATAGGAAGCTGATATTCCTCCGCAATCTCCCTGCAATAAGAGGTCATCAGTTCTTCGCCCAACTGGTCGCTGTTTTTGAAATGGACATAGGCGCGATAGCCAGTCGGGTCAAACCCTTTCCATCCTGTCAGGGCAGCGTTGGAAAGAATGATAGCGCAGGTATTCGCTTCTTTTTCATTTACGCTGTCCATAATGCCGGTAACGACATAATCACCATGAAAACTCTCTGTATCTAAGGTCACAGTGTCCCCGATCTTGGCATTGTTTCCATAGGTGGAAAGAAAGTATTCGCTTACAACAACTTCATTTGCTTTTTCAGGAACCCGGCCCTCTAACAACTCCATCTGCGCCTTGGTAATCTCCATCATTTGCGCGTCGCAATACACATAAGACGCATGATAGCCCTGTTCTGAAAGCTCCTCACCCAGCATATAGTAGCCGCCTACGCGCTCAAACTCCGGCAGTCCTTTCAGGGTTTCAATGTCGTTTTCCTCTACGCCCAGCCAGACCGCCTCATAAGTATCGACAACCTGATTGCGCTGCATTTGTGTCAGGGAGGTAGACACAATTCCCGTAAAGCAGATCAGAAATGCCGCCAGCGCAACGGCAATCACCACCATCAGATTCCGGCGCTTCTCGCTTTGCAAACTTTTCTTTGCCAGCTTCTTTGTAATGGCGCTGGTATCATTCTCAAAAGGCCATGTCATAGCCTGCCACCTCCTTACTCCACAATCTTGCCGTCCTCAATGCGGACAATCCGATCTGCAAGACGGGCAATGTCGTCATTGTGCGTAATCATCACAACAGTTTGCCGGAACTCTGCACTGGTGCGCTTGATAAGCCCCAGCACCTCGGCGCTGGTCTTGCTGTCAAGGTTGCCGGTCGGCTCGTCGGCCAGCACAATAGCCGGTTTGGTAATCAAGGCGCGTGCGATAGCCACACGCTGCTGCTGTCCGCCGGAAAGATTGTTCGGCATGTTTTTCAGTTTATCTTCCAGCCCCAGCAGATGAACGATCTCGTCCAAAAACTTCTGATCCACCGTGTCCCCGTCCAGCTCCACCGGCAGGACGATGTTCTCATACACATTCAGGATCGGAACAAGGTTATAGTTCTGGAAGATAAAGCCGATGTTGCGGCGGCGGAAGATGGTGAGCTGTTCGTCGTTCATTTTCGACAGCTCTTTGTCCCGGACAATCACGGTTCCGCTGGTGGGAGTGTCCAGCCCGCCCATCATGTGGAGCAGGGTGGACTTGCCGCTGCCGGAGGTTCCCACAACGGCCACAAACTCACCGTCATTTACGGAGAAGTTCACGCCGTCAAGGGCGCGGGTGATATTCGGCTTTGTGCCGTAATACTTTTTCAGGTCGATAGTCTGTAAAATGCTCATAAAATTCAATCCTTTCTTTGTTTGTTGTAAATGCGGAACGCTGCTGCGCCGGTGGCCGCCAACTGTACCAGAATCAGCACAGCGAACAGTCCGAAGCTCTCATAGTAGAACAGTTCATCCCAAAACAGGAGAACATCACAGAGGGCAGTCAAGGCAACCGTCCAGCGGATGTGCTGGGCCAGCCTTTGCCAGAACGCCAGCACAAGGGCAACGGGCGGGACGATCAGCAGCGCCAGATTCAAAATCATGGTCGGGGTCAGTTCCATTGCAACGCCTCCTCACTTTTGTTGATAAGGTCATTGTAAAACCCAAATGTCCGCGAAATGTTACAGCGGCCAAAAAATTTCATCGAAAATCGGGGTGAAATGTTACAACGCTCGGACATTTCAAAATTATTATTCAACTACCCTTAATCGAGCTACAATACTTGTTTTTCTAAAATAGCGAAACGAAACATGAGGAACTATAATCGCCACAACGCAAATAACAATTCCCTCTAATATCAACGGGAAAATCGTAGGCTGTATTGTAAACAGCCATAAGTCAGGTTGATTAAAGAAAGTAGGAAGAATTGTATTTGCAACAATAAGAGAGAGAGGTAAACCCATTACACAAATCAGAAATGCGTAAAACAATCCCTCCAATACGGTCAATTTGTTAATTTGTTTTTTCGTCATTCCGATGCTCTCTAATGTAGCAAATTCCCGTTGCCGGTTTATAATGCCCGTTATAATGATGTTGGAAAAATTCACAAGCCCGATACTTCCTAACAGAAACCCAATAAGGCCACCTATGATAAAAATAGTTTGTTTTAATCCATTCATAGTTTGTGCCAATGTTTCAGACGATGCGTATTCAACGGTAGGCAAAGAATTGATGTACTCGGTCGCTGGCAAAAAGTGTTCTTTTTCCACATCAAACACATAACTCATTATGGCTGGATTGTTATACAATTCCACAAACATCTCATTACTCATATAGAAAATAGGACAATCGCCGCCAACATCAGTGTAGCCAACATTCTTACCCGGAGATTCTACCAATGAAAAATCAACCACTGCACGCGCAATTACCGAAACCGTTTTATAAGGCAATCCATCTTTGTAAATGGTAACTTCCTGATTGAGCGGACAAAGAAATTCAGGAGATTCATTTGGGTTGATCGCTGAAATTTCTATAACATAGTTTCCACTTTCCAAATATGAGGTTAGTTGCTGTATATCTGTTTCTCCCTCAATGAAATTCAATTTAGGAAGTATTGATTTTTCTACCCCGTAAATATTGCAAAGAGGTCGATAATCAACACCGAGTTTTACTGGATAAGTTCTGCCATCAACCATACCACTTCGTATAAGGTGATTATCTTCTGTGTATTCGTCTAATACTTCCGTGACCAAACTACCATAATCATAAGTAACACTGACATCATCCAAAGTGTTTTTATAAATTCGACTTCCGTTCAGCACAGGAATATTATTTTCAATATCAGATATGATTTCATTACTAACAGAATCATCTTTAAATCGAAAACCTTGCACATTAGAAAATGTGTTTGGGCTTGCCACAACAAAATCAAATGAGGTAACAGAAGATACATATTTTTTAACATCAACACTATTTCCGATTGCGATTGCACTGTTTAGGAGAATAATGCAGAGTATCATGGATAAGACGATAAATATGGTACGCTTTGAATTTCTTCTTAAATTTCTCCATGCCATTTCTGTTATTCTATTCTTAAACGAAAGACGATTCTTGTTGGCACTATGATAATTGTCTTTTTCATAGTATCTAGTTGCCTCAATGGGCGAAATCGTAGCTGCAATTTTGAATGGTTTCTTTATGCTCACCCAAACAGTAATCGCACTAAATATCCCGGCAACGACAAAAATAATAGGATTAAAACTCAAGTTCACAGAAAGATTGTGATACTCGCCTTTCATAAAATTAAGAATCCACGGAAGCATAAGTATTCCTACTATATATCCCAAAATCAACCCAATAGATATACCAATTATAGACAGCCAAAATGCTTGCTTATAAACAATTCGCTTGATTTGCTTCTCCGTTGTTCCGATTGTTCTTAATAAGCCATATTTCTTTATTTCTTGAACAACAGAAATCTCAAAAATATTGCGAATGAGCAAATAGCCCGTTATTACAAAAATCATAATAAAAAACAGGGCTGCTATTATGGCAATCCAATTTACAGATGTACCAGTGGACGGGCTGGTTCCCCTAATTTGCAAAATAGTTGTCTGTATAGACTGGATCGCTCCAACACATAAAGTCGTTACAGAAGTAAAAAGCATTGATGTTAAAACGATTGCTATTACAGCAACAATATTTCGTAATTTGTTGGCTTTGAAGCTTCTTTGCGCCAGCTTCTTTGTAATGGCGCTGGTGTCATTTTCAAAAGGCCATGTCATAGTTGTATCACCTCCATATTTGATAAGGGTATTGTAAAACCTAAATGTCCGCGAAATGTTACAGCGGCCAAAAAATTTCATTGAAAATCGGGGTGAAATGTTACAACGCTCGGACATCTCAAAAAAATTTACGGCGGGCAGCCGGAAATGGCCGTCCGCCGCGTTCTATTTTGTCGGCAGCATAATGGAAAATTCTGAACCCTTGCCCGGCTCCGAAACCACTTTGATATAGCCGCCTTGCCGCGTTACGATCTCGCGGGCCAGATACAGGCCAATGCCCACGCCCTGCTGTTCGTGTACTTCTTCCTCACGATAGAAGCGCCGGAAGATGGCAGCCTGATTGCTTTCGGAAATGCCCTTGCCGGTGTCGGTCACTTTGACCTCCACATACATTTCCCACAGCACCACTGACACGGCGATTTTCCCGCCTGCCGGGGTGTACTTCACTGCATTGTCCAGCAGGTTAAAGAGGGCTTCGGATGTCCACTTGCTGTCATGGAAAACGGTCAAATCCTCCGGGCAGTCCACGGACACAGCGATTTCCTTTTTCTCCGCTGCATACACAATCCCACTCATGGCCTGCGCCACGGTATCAAAGAGGCGACCCGGTTTCTTATCCAACTGGATCACGCCCGTTTCCAGCCGTGAGGTTTTCACAAGGGCCTGAAAGAGAAAGTCCAGCTTATCCGTCTGGCTGCGGATTCCCCGGATAAAGTCGGTGCGCTCCGCCTCGGTCATGGGCTTTTCCAGCAGGGTGTCCGTCGCCATTTTCAGATTGCTTACCGGCGTTTTCACCTGATGGGAAATATCCGATACAAGGGTCTGTAACTCCTGCCGTTCCTCGTCCACCCGGCGGCGGTTCTCCTGCATGATCTGGTAAAGCCTTGCCAGCCGGTGTCCGATTCTGGCAAGCTGGGTTTCGCTGTCCTCTGGCCGCTGGGGCGCTTCATTCCCGGCGATCATGTGGTCTAAGGTCTGGCACAGGTCAGCGGTAAACTGCGACAGCCGCTTTCCAAACGCCTGCGTCAGTACAAAAATCCCCACAAGGGCGCACAGCAGCAGCGTCCCGCCTGTCAGCAGCACCGCAATCTGTTTTGTCACAAGAAACAGGGCTATGGTGATCCCGGACATGGAGAAGACAAGCTCCATTGCCACCCGGCCAAACAGCCGCTTTACCGAGAGGTTTTGAAACTTCATTTTACCTCGCCTCCCGTCCATTGATACCCCATGCCGTAAACGGTCTTGATGTAGGGTGCGCCGCCGTCGGCTTCAATCTTGCTGCGAATACGGCTGATGGAGGTTGTCAGGGTGTGTTCGTCCACAAACCGCTCGTCTATATCCCACAGCTTTTCCAAAAGCTGCCCACGGGTCAGCACTTGCCGGGGATTTTTACGAAACAGGTTCAGCATTTTGTACTCCATCGGGGATAGAGTCAGGGGCTTGCCGTTTAAGGAAGCCGTCTGCTCCGAGAAGTCCAGAAACAACCGCCCATCGTCGTAAATGTCCTTGGCCGGTTTGTGGTGTTCCAGCATGGCGAACATGGCTTTGATTTTTCGCTGCAAGGCCCCGATCACAAAGGGCTTTGTGATGTAGTCCACCGCGCCCACCTCATAGCCCCGTATCTGGTCGCTCTCCTGATCGTTGGCGGTCAGGAATATTACGATGGTGTCCGGGTGCTGGGGCTTTATCAGCTTGCACAGTTCAAAACCGTTCCCGTCCGGCAGGTTGATGTCCAGCAGCACTAAATCAAATTCCCGCTGGCGGATGGCTTCGGCTGCGGTTCTGGCATTTAGGGCAGAAGTCACGCCGTAGCCGTCTGCGGTCAGGTTATAGTCTAACATCTTATTCAAAAAACTGTCGTCCTCGACAATTAAAATCTGCTCCATATTCTCACTTCCTTTGCTTTTTGCAGATAGTATAACAGGCAAATGTCCGAGAATTGTTACAAGGACAAATATATTTATCATTTTACAGCTTTTTTATGTGTACTGCAATTTTATAAAAGAAAGGACAGCAGTATCATCAAATTGCTGTCCTTGCGGTTTATTATAGCTGGTAGTGTATAAGCGTGGGTTCATCATATTTGGTGTGGTATCTTTAACTATGGGAAACTCCCTGCTCCCATTTAGCATAAGACTGTCTTGAAATTTCCACTACTTCTGCCACTTGTTCCTGTGTGAGTCCCTTTAAATTACGTAGCATCACAAGATTCTCTGACAACATGATCACCACTTCCTTTCTGACATCTTCATTATAGGTTCTGTCGGATTAGATTTACACCATACAAACTTGTCAGCTTTTTCGGATCTGTGTTAACTTTGGTTGCTTTATCCATTCCTGTGCCATGCTGCCGATCGCCGATGCAAATTCATTTTTTACTTTTTCCTTATCGTCTGCGCCATCATATACGCTGTAATAAAAATACATCGTTGCATAAAATCGGACTGCGTTCTCTTCGGCATGCGCAATTCCCATGCTCTCAAATAAATCTTTCACATATGCGGCGGGTCCGGACGAAAGATATTGCTGATATAATCCCTGCATCTCTTCACTCCGAAACTGCTCTATTGTCAGCATCTTCCGAAACGATGATGCGAAATCATCCTCTGTCCAGTATGCAAACATAGACTTGCTATATTCGACAAATTCCTCCAAAGACACTGTCTTGTACTGATCCGGCATACTCTCTTTATCATCTTCCGGCATGTCATACTCTGCAGCCTGCTCGCTGTCTCCCTGCTCCATGCGCTCTACAATGCAGTCAAAAATATCTCTTTTACTCTTGTAATGGCGGTATAATGCTCCTTTCGTCATGTCAAGCTCTCCGGCGATCTGACTGACTGAGACAGCTTCATAGCCATCTCTGGCAAACAGATGCAGAGCTACCGTTAATATTTCTTCTTTTCTATTTCTCATGTGGGATCTCCTTATTTCTGTTTCCTTTCGTCTAGCCAAACATCGTTTTCTAATCCGAATCCCCATTGGTCTCAAAACACAGCAGTATCTGCTCTCCGGTGGTCTTTTCATTCGCAAAAAAGTCACGCTATATCATACATCTCTCTGCAGATCTTTTTCCCGGTTTCCGTCCGAAAAATATTCTGATAGGTGTTCTGCAAGGCTTCTTCAGACAATTCGTCCTCACACATGTTTACAAGAAAATCCGCTTCCACCAAAATCTGATAATCGATTCCATCTATATTATTGTAGGTATGATGATGGGCGATCAGATACTGTACCCGCTCGGAAACTTCTCCGGAAAAACCAAGCTCTGCCAGCAGCTTTTCGGCAATGGCCGGGCCTTCTTTTTCTTGTAATTTTCCGTTACAGTTTCCGTATTTTTCTTCACACAGATGGATGCCGATATCGTGAGTCAGTGCTGCTGTCTCCAAAATAAATAAGGTCTTGGCATCCACATTCTCCATTTCCGCAATCAGTTTTGCATAGCTGTGTACCTTGCAAAAATGCTGAATGCGCTTTGCATCTCCATGGTAAAGTCCGATCATTGCCATATGTAATTTGTTGATCATTTTATTTTCCCTCCTGCCTCCGAAATATCCTACTGAATCTTTGATACAATGCCTTCTTCCGTCAGTGTTTGCAAACATTCCTGTGCATCTTCATCATGCATCATCTGCCACACCTGCTCCATACCGGGTGCCAGTGGCTTCTTCAAAAACTCTTCTCCGGAGATCCAGTAGACCTTTCCCTCCTCGGATGAGATCAATTTTCCTTCATATTCCGACGTTTTATATAAAAAGCCCACATTCTTTATATCCCCTGTCATCCAGTGATAAATGCCGGTCAGTCTTGGATTTTGAATCGTCAGTCCGGTCTCCTCATAGATTTCCCGGATTACCGACTCCCTAAAGGTCTCCCCAGGCTCCACATGCCCGCCGGGAAACGTCGTTCCCGAATAGTTCTTCCCAACCTTGTCCAGTGCCACCACATTACCTTCTTTATCATAGACCATACACATATTCATAAAAATTACTTTTTCAATTCCAGCCATTACTCTCACTCATTTCTCTAAGATAAACCTAATATAACATAATCTTGCTATAGCGGCAAATCAAGTTAGTGTAACTTGAAAGTTTACGAAAGCATAGCCGCGCATAGGCAAAATAAGAACCGTGATTGGGAGCTTGCTCACAAATCACGGTTTTTACTTTTGCCGTGATGCGGCGAACGCCGCGATATGAAATAGGATTGGCAGCGTTTTTGCTGACAATCTTATGAATAGCGTGGCTCATTGCAGAGAACTGCCAATAAATGTGGAGCGCCCTTTGCGACACATTTATGAATTGAGTGCATGGCTCGTAACGTAGGGTTGCCGTAAAATCCACGCAGAAAGGGCTGCCCGCCCCGGACTCGGATGCTAGCTACAACTGTGGATTTTCTAAAGGAAAGTGGCCAAGTGTTTCTCGTCATGACGGGGCCGCCTTTACGTTGCCATCCATGGCACTTATCGGCTAACGCGAACATCGTGTTCGCGTTGCCCCTGCGGCTCAACCACTTTCCAAGAAAATCTCACAGTCTCCGCCGCATCTACGCCCGGGAGTGCAGTCCTTTTCTGTTGGAAACCTCCCACCTCAGCGTGGGCACAGGTGACAGGAAGAAGCTCATCTGTGCCCTTAAACCAAGGTATGTGGCGTTACACACAAGATTTGATGATTACGCCCCGCGTAACGAAAACTATCGGGGCTTTATTGACTAAATTTGATGATCACGCCCCGCGTAACGAAAGCTGCCGGGGCTTTATTGACTAAATTTGATGATCACGCCCCGCGCAATGAAAACTATCGGGGCTTTATTGACCATAATTGATGATCACGCCCCGCATAACGAAAACTATCGGGGCTTTATTGACCATAATTGATGATTAAGCCCCGCATAACGAAAACTATCGGGGCTTTATTGACTAAATTTGATGATCACGCCCCGTATAGCGAATAAGACAGCGATTTGTGCGCAAGCTCCCATCGCTGTCCTCACTATGCCTGTGCTCTGCTATGCTTTCGTAACTCTCAATTTATTGAATCAAATCTTAGCACATAATCTTCTGCTGTATCTGCGTATAAGCCTCCGGTTCCAGATCATACCCAAGATAGGCAATTCCCTGATAAACATCCTCCGGGACATTTTCCGACGAACCCAGCTTTTTACAAACAGTTTCGATCAGATCCCGCTTCGCAGAGATGACTTTCACATCTGCTGCATAAAATTGCGCCATATCGTAATCTGAAGTATTGCCGCAGGGATTGAGGCAGGTGGCACAGTCCGGCGCAATGATGAATTTCTCTGCATGTATCTTCTGTACCATTTCTTCCTCACTGTCTGCGTCCGTCAAACACAGAAACGCTTCCCGGATCACGCTGTCGGTCTGCTCTGTTTTTCCGTTATTTGATACGGCTCCCACCAACCCGATCAGGGCACTGATGATGCTGTCTCCCTGCATTTTCATACAATCTCCTTTTTCAGACACTTACTTTCAGCAAAAACATTTTATTCCAGAATCTCTCCATCAATGGAGATGGTCACTACCTGCCAGGGCAGAAACTTTCCGCTGTCCTGTATAGCCTTTTTTGCCGCCATTTCCAGACCGCCGCAACAGGGTACTTCCATGCGCACAATGGTCACGGACTGAATATCGTTGTTCCGCAGAATCTCCGTCAGCTTCTCACTGTAGTTCACTGCATCCAGTTTCGGACAGCCGATCAAAGTGACTTTTCCGCGAATGAATTCCTTATGAAAATTTGCATAAGCATAGGCGGTACAGTCTGCCGCAATGAGCAACTTTGCCCCATCAAAATAAGGTGCCTGCAACGGTGCCAGTTTGATCTGGACCGGCCAGTTGCACAGCTGAGATTTGATTGCGTCATTAACGTAACTGTTTTCTGTCACTGCTGCATCTTCCTTCCGGTGCATCTGACGCATACGGCTTCCCGGGCATCCCCCATGTGGAATCTGCATACCCTCCCGCTGCATTTTTTCCTGCTGTTTTAACTGCTGTGCCTGTTTCACCGCCGCCTCATCATAGGCAGGTGCCTCCCGCTCTTCGAAAGTAATGGCTCCCGTCGGACACCCGGGCAGACAGTCGCCAAACCCATCACAGAAATGCTCTCTGACCAGCTTTGCCTTGCCATCAATAATATCTATCGCACCCTCATGACATGCAGACGCACAAATACCGCAGCCATTGCATTTTTCTTCATCAATATGAATGATTTTTCGGATCATATTTTCCTCCTCGATTTCTCTATGCTCTTAGCTTGTCTCTAAATCATCCGTTACTTTTCTAAACATCTGACCTTAATTATTCGTCCTATGTTTCATCACAAGATCAATATTGCAAAATCCAGAATTTCATTATGTTGTTTTTCCAACAAAGGAATCCAAACAAACGGTATTTTGCACAAACCTCAAAAGAGAACCGCATTTTTTCTACAACTCAGAAAGATACTGTCAGCTGCATCTTGAATCTCTCCTCACCGTATACTGCGTGAGGGATATCCTTGGGCATGATCAGAGTCTCGCCCTCTTCCACGTAGAATACTTCGCCGCCTACGGTGAATCTGCCCTTGCCTTCCAAAACGGTTACCATAGCATCACCGCCTGCTGCATGGGTGGAGATTTCCTCGCCCTTGTCAAAGGAAAAAATCGTCATACTCACATAGTCGTTCTGTACAAGAGTCTTGCTGACTACCTGCCCCTCCTGGTATTTCACCAGCTCCTTCAGATTTAATTTCGTCTGTTTTTCAATATTTTTATACATCGTTATCCTTCCTTTCCTGAACTCTCCTTGACTTTCTGAGGGGATTATACTAGAATCATCCCATCAAGTATGTTGGTTTTCCAACAAAAGGAGATTTTATTATGAGCAATCCTCTTTTTCAGAACATTTTACCCGAAGATATTCCCATTATGCTGAAGCGACTGCACGCCTATACAAAATCCTATCAAAAGGAGGCGTATATCAGGCATGCCGGTGATCCGGCGGATTTTATCGGAATCATTGAATCAGGTTCCATTCACATATTGCAGGATGATTACTACGGCAACCGTAATATCACCGCTTCCATCTCCGAGGGTTCCCTGTTCGGGGAGGCCTTTTCCTGTGCCGGGATTCCTTATCTTCCTGTGGATATCGTGGCTGCGGAGGATTGCAATATTATGTTTTTAAATGGGAAAAAACTGTTAAATACCTGTGACAACGGCTGTGAGTTTCACCATACCCTGATCCGCAATCTCTTGGGGATCGTGGCACAAAACAACATGTATCTGAACCAGAAAATCAAATATACCTCCCGCAAAACCACCAGAGAAAAACTAATGGCGTACCTGACCGATCAGGCAAAAATGAAAGGTTCCAACGATTTCACCATCCCCTTCAACCGTCAAGAACTGGCGGATTATCTGGGAGTAGAAAGAAGCGCCATGTCCGCGGAACTCGGCAAGCTTACAAAGCTTGGGATCCTGCAGACACAGCGCAGTCATTTCACATTATTAAAACCTTTAGACTAATCCGGATAAAATTCCGCTATCACCTTCTTCAATACAGTTGCCGATTGCTGCAGTTCTGACAGTTCTTTCTCATTTAATTCAATGGGCACCACCGTCTCAATACCGTTTTCATCCACCACAGCGGGAATGCTTAACACCACATTCTCCAGTCCGTACTCTCCCGTCATCAGGCTGGATACCGGCAGAATGGACTGCTCATTACGGACAATTGCTGCGCAGATCCTGCATACAGCCATAGCAATTCCATAATAGGTTGCGTGCTTTCTCGCAATGATCTCATAGGCACTGTTTTTCACACTGTTAAATATTTTCTCCATGGATGACTCATGGTCATAATGTCCCCGCAATTCACAGAAATCGTTGATAGGCATGCCACCGACTCTCGCCTCGCTCCAGGCTGCCAGTTCGCTGTCTCCATGTTCGCCGATAATAAAAGCATGAATACTTCTGCTATCCACTTCCAAATGTTCTCCCAGTTCATACCGGAACCTGCCGGTATCCAGTACCGTTCCTGAACCGATGACCCGGTTTGCCGGATAGCCGGATTCCTTCAGGGCTATATAAGTCAGAATGTCTACCGGATTGGAGACAATGAGCAGGATTCCTTCAAAGGGTCTCTTTTTGATCTCCCCGATAATGGACTTCATAATGGCACTGTTTTTCCGAATCAGATCCAGTCTCGTCTCGTCGGGCTTCTGGTTGGCACCGGCAGTGATCACAATGACTGCGGCGTCCGTAATATCATCATAAGAACCCGCATAGATCTTCATGGGGCTGGCAAATGCCATGCCATGACTGATATCCATAGCTTCCCCTTCCGCACGATCATGATCGGCATCGATCAATACCATTTCCGAAAAAAGCTTACTCTGCATCAGGGCAAATGCGGAAGAAGATCCCACAAATCCGCAGCCCACTACAACTACCTTTCTACTGTCAATACTCATAATTCTGACCTCCTGTCATTTACTTTACCACTTTTTCAAAATCAGATGCCGGATGCTTACACAATGGACAGATAAAATCCTCGGGCAGTTCCTCTCCCACATACTCATAGCCACAGATGGTGCAGCGCCATACCGTCTGACCGTCCACAGTCTTCCCTGTATCTACCGGCTTGGGTTTTACATTTTCCTGATAATACTCATAGTTTGCGGATGGCTCTTCACTTAATACTTCCATCTCCGTCACTTCTCCGATGAACATAGTATGAGATCCCAGATCCACAGTCTGTGTAACTTTTACTGCAATGTAGGCGTTAGTGCCTTCTGTGATATAGGGCACGCCGTTCTCTGCATTTTTATATGCTGTATAATCCGCAAATTTATCCACTTCCGTGCCTGACTGAAAGCCAAACCGCTCATACAGTGGAAACTCTGCCGTCCTGCTGAGTACAGATACATTAAACACACCGGTTTTTAACAGCATATCGTGGGTATAGTTTGCCTTGTTAATGCAGACGCAGATCTGATTCGGAGTGGAAGCCGCCTGGATAGCGGTATTGACGATACAGCCGTTTGCTTTCTCTGCATTTCTCGTAGTTACCACATATAATCCATAACTTAATTTGTACATTGCTTTTTTATCCATAAGATCTCTCCTTTTTCTATTTTCTATCTGCCATACTGCCTACGCTATTTCTATGTAGTATGACACTCCTGATCTGTTTTATTTATTTCTTTATCATGATTATATCGTATTCATAATTATTAGTCAATAATATTAGTAATGATTCTTAATATTATTTATTAAATATTACATATTCTTACAATGCAAACAAAAAAGAACACTGAAATCCTTTTTTGATAACAGTGTTCCTCTTGATTGATTTTCTCTGAACCATCAAATCTCTAATAAGTCACCACATTGTGATATACTCTGTAATACCCATCCCCGAGATCTACCAGCTGCAGCTGAATCGCAAAGTTGTCCATGCCAAGCTTTTTCAGCACCTCCGCCACATATCCCTGCTCGTAGGCTCCGGTATTATACGCCTGCTCAATGGAACTCCACAGACTCTTGGGAACCACATTGTCAAAATGCTGATCTCCGCTCCCCAGAATGCTTAACTGTGTAATACAGTTTGCATAATAAGAGTTTAAATCCGTCACAGCGTCACTTCTGGGAGCCGGTGTGGCTACAGTACCGCTGTCGGAGCTTCCGGTATTACCGCCGGGATATCGCAGGGGTTCCTGGGGATTCGGATTGATGTAATCGCTCAGACTGTTTTCAGGCTGATCCGGCAGCGTTACCGAAACACTTCCATCTGTACCTATATTGCTGGGATTTCCGATTGCCTCTGCTGTCTCTGTTACAGTCTCCGCATTATTTCCGTTTCCATACAGCCTCTGTGCCAGAGCATCGGTCATATCCGGATTCAGTGCAAATACCAGGATACCGCCACATAACAGCAGGCAGATCACTGCAATCCCTATTATGATCTTATTGATTATTTTCATTATCCTCTACCTCGTCTGCACTAAGCAGTCCCTCTGCCGAATAGCGGTTTGTTGCATTCCACAGGATCCATTCCTCATAACCGGCATCATAGACTGCCTGAATCTGTTCCCTGATCTGTGTTCCGTTATAGGAAATATGCCCCGGAACCCAGGTGGCAGTAAATGCCTGCAGCCAGGGTCTCACCACAGCCCGCTCTGCCTCCGGAATCTCCTGCAGTTCTTCGACAGAACCCTGCATTGCCGCCAATACCGTCTCATAAGGATTCGCATCCGGTACCTTCAGTCCGAATACCCCGTTCGCATAATGAGAGGGATACACCATGGGACTGATGGCATCCACGGTCTGTCCCAGCGCCATGTAATCCTGCCCTACCGTCTGCACGTCGGTCTCACTTCCGATGATAGTGCCGAAGACATCCGCCGTAACCACGCATCCCTTTTCATGCAGTCTGTCTCCTGCATAGGCAAGAAAATCCTGTATTGCCTGCCTCTTCGGATAGGCATCCATATCCACACCGTAGTCCGCCACATTGGCATCTGATCCCACCGGAAAACGCACATAATCGTACTGGATCTCATCGAATCCAAGGTCTGCTGCCATCTCGGCAAGTTCTGTCAGATATTCCCAGACCTCCTGCCTGTATGGATTCACCCATGCCAGGCCGTTGGCATCCGTCACCGGCTTGCCGTCCGGTTTGGTCAATGCCAGTTCCGGTCTCGCCGCCGCCAGAATGGGATCCTTGAAACATACGATCCTCGCAATGGTATAAATATTATGATCCTTCAGTTCCTGCATCAAAGCCTGAATATCCCGGATGTAGCACACTCCTGCCTGCATTTCGGATATCTGGTCCAGTACGGGAATGTTCTGTGTAATCTCCTCATTCATCAGCCGGAACGTCACATTTCCTTCATCATTTTTCACATCAATGACCATAGCGTTCAGTTCCGTCTCATCCACCAGCCCGATCAGCTCCTCCATTCCGGCGCTTCCGGCCTTAGGACCGGTGACATAAATGCCTTTCACTTTCGTCCGGTCCACCATGCGATCCGCAGTAGTAAGCTCCTGCCGAGGCGCCGGGGCAGGAGTCGGTGCCGTTTTATTTGTATCCTCCGCAGTTCCTGTGGATGCAGCATCTCCACCCGTGACATCCGATGCCGTTTCCCCGGCAGCGGTCACCTCAGCAGAATCCACCGTTGCCACAGCTTCTATTCCATCACTTCCTATTCCATTCCCTGTTAACTCTATCTCATTGTCTGTTCCGCAGCCGCTCATACTAAATATCAGCATAATCCCCGCCGCCAGAAGTCTCTTCCCCAGACTCTTGTTTCGTATCATCAGTATTCTCCCTGCATACCGACGGTTGGTCATATTTTCTTCGGATCTTTTTACCGCCGGAATACTGTTATCAGATTTTTTTCTGGTCTACTCTTCCTCTGGATAGATCAGTCCCCACTGTTTTCGGATCTCTGTCATCATGTGCATGACATCTTCCGTATAATTCAACTTCATGACCTCCGGTTGTCCGGCAATTGCCCGCTCCATATCCTCTACCTCATAGGCCAGGGCATCCGCTGTGGCTCCTGCCCGGAGTTCCTCAGTATGACCGTCCTCCGTGTAGGTGATCACTGCCTTCTGTCCTCTGGGATATTCATACATCTCCACATAAGCCTTGTCAAAAGATAGCATGCCCCGCTTGGGCTGCTTGGCATGCAGAGATAATGTCACTGTCGCCATCTCCTGCTTCGGATTCATTAAAAGGATACCCGCCTGCTCGTCCACTCCCGTAGGTGCAAATTTCACCTGAGAGGCGATCTGATCCGGACAGGAGCTTAAGAACATTCTTACAAAAGAGAGCGCATATACGCCGATATCCAATAATGCACCGCCCGCCAGATTCCGGTTGAAGAACCGGTTTTTCATGTCGTATTCCTTATAGCTTCCGAAGTTCATCTGTATCACACGAAGTTCTCCGAGATCTCCCGCATCCACTCGCTTTAACAGTTCCTTATAGATTGGCATATGATAGATTGTCATAGCTTCCGCCAGAACTACGCCGTGCTCCTTCGCCAGCTGCATGGCTTCTTCCAGTTCTCCGGAGTTTAACGTAATGGATTTCTCGCACAACACATGCTTACCTGCTGCCAGAGCTTTTCGCAAAAATTGAATATGCGTATTATGAGGCGTAGAGATATAGATGATATCCACCGCCGGATCAGCACAGACCTCTTCAAAACTTGTAAATACATTCTGCACACCGTATTTCTCCGCAAAAGCGACTGCTTTCTCCTGCGTACGGTTCACAACACCATACAGCTTCTGTCCTCTTTTTTCCATTGCCTGTGCCAGTTCATTGGCAATGACACCACAGCCGGCACTCACCCAGTTTGCCATCTATTCTCTGCCTTCCTTTCCGCGTTTTTTATTCTCATACATCTTCGTATCTGCCTCATTGACGATCTTGCGGATATCCACGCCGCAGCCCTCCGCCCAGCCTACTGCGCTGGAGATCGGTATGTCTCCCTGCCCATCTTTTTCCATGAGATCGGCTTTTACAGTCTCTATCATGGACTCTATCTCGGTTTCTACCGGATTCTCGATAATCATAACAAACTCATCCCCGCCCACACGATAAACCTTGCGTCTGTCCGTAGACAATTCATACAGTACGGAGGATAATGTCTGAATCAGAACATCCCCGGCGGCGTGACCGTATTTATCATTGACATATTTTAAATTATTCGCATCCCAGAAAATAGCAGCCAGTCTGTGTACCTCCGGATAATACGTCTCGATCATTTCCTCATATTTGTTCTTATTGTACACATGCGTTCCCAGGTCAGTCTCTTTGCGATAAGTCAGATCCGCAATCTTCTGTGCATCCTCATGGCTGCTGATACTGATATAACACAGGATGACAGTGAACATCAAAAGAATCACTGCCCGGGGCAGCGCGCCGTAGAACAGGATCACGAACAACGGATCCGGCTCAACGCCAAACTGCAGTGTTCCAGCCTCCCACTGTTCCAGATACCAGTCTCTGGTGTGATTACTTCCCAAAAACAGGTTCAGATCACAGATTCCATGGTAGAATCCCGCCACCATGCTGATGGTCATGGTCACATCGTTCACTGCATAAGTGATCCAAAGCGTCTGTTTCTTCCGATACTGCACTGCCAAAAGTAAAGGCAATACATAGATAAGCACCGCATGAAAAGACAAAAAGGCGGCGAAGATTGCAGAAATCACGCAGATCAGTGTTAAAAACACATATTTTACCCAATGCTTCGACAGATCTACTTTTTTGTATATGTACAAAACAGGAATACCCATGACCATGGACAATCCCACCGCCATGGTAAAGATTCCGGCATCCACGATAAAAATACGCGTAAGCGTCAGCAGCCAAAGCACCAGCATGGTCACAACAATCCAAAAATATCCCTTTAATGTCCGCAAATTCGAGTTAATCTCCTGCTGATGTAATTCCTGATTATACTGTTCCTGATAATTTTCCATCATAATACCCTGTTTCTCTACCATTTATGATTCCTGTGCATGAACGCATGTCAATTATAGTATAACATATTCCGCGCTTTTTTACATTTATTATTTTCCTACACAAAAAACCCCATGATTCTTACGAACCATGGGGTTTTCTTATATTGTAATACCTTCTCTAATATTTCAATATAGTCGGATCCTACTTATCAGCAATTGCAGCCTGTGCTGTGTTGAAAACAGGGTAGGACTTTCTTCAAACCAGCTGAATATCGGGGCATTCTTCCTTCCATCCATACTGCACAGCATCTCATTCTCTCTATCCAGCAGATTAAATACCCAGACGAACCTGTGGTTTTGGCAAGGAATCACCTGTACCAACAGCTTTTCCAGAATTTCTCTCGGAACATTCTTGTCTGAAAAATCTATGTACTGTTTCAGCGTTTCCTCCATCTGTGAAATCTGTGTTTCTATATCTGGTAGTATATCGGTCTCCTGGTCAAATTGCAAGAGTTGCATTTTATAGGTTGCTATCTTTTCTTCCGTCTCGGCTTTCATGCGCTGGTATTCATCTTTGCTGATTTCACCATCCACACGCAGTTCCAACAGATTCCCCAGACGCTTCGTGTACTTGTCCACCTGTGATTGTACTGCCAGTTGTTCCTTCCTGTCATCTGTCTGGTTGTCTTCGGTGTAACACTCTCTAATCATATCGACAGCTTCCTGTATTGCTCCCGTTCGGTCAGTCCACAGCATCTGCAACAATATCTTCGCCATAAGCTCTAACTTCCATTCTCCAATCATGGAAATGTTACAGTAGCCTTCCGTAGGCAGTCCGTTCTCCTTTCGGAACTTATAACTACCTTTATTCAGCTGACTATAGCACTGATACCCAAACACCGTTTCTCCTGTGTTTTTATTCGTGCGCCATTTGTTCTTTCGATATTTGGAATGTGCGGCACAGGAACACCGTAACTTGTTCAGCCATACATTGTCTGTCGGCTTCTTTCCCATCGTATGGTCTCCCACTGTCTTCGTCTTTTCCGCACAGATTTTCTGTACACGGTTCCACTGCTCTTCTGATATAATCGGCTCCCAGTTTCCTTTTACATACTGGTAGCTTTCTCTGTCCAGATTTTTGGCTCGGTCATGGTCAAGATAGTCTGTAGTGTAGGACTTCCGATAGCCTTTGTATCCGGCATAGGTCTTGTTATGTAGAATTCTTCCGATTTTGGAAGAACACCAACTCACATTTCCGGCACCATCCTTTCTCTTCCTACGTTCCAGTTCCTTACTTATCTGTAGATATCCCATACCGTCACAACACATATCGTAAATCATCTGCACAGTTTCCGCCTGTTCCGACTCTATCTTGTAAGTATTCTCTTCCGGGTTCCATTTTCCGTCTTCATTTATGTTTCGTACCAGACGGTATCCGAGAATATTTCCGTTGCCATATAATACGCCCTTCTTTCTGCTGATTTCCTGTCCTGCCAGTACACGTTCCGAAACCTTCCTCGACTCTTCCTGTGCCAGCGCAGCCATGATAGATAGCCGCAATTCTCCGTCATTGTCAAATGTCCAGATATTGTCATTGACGAAATAGACTTCTACACCGAACTTCTTTAGCTGTCTTGTGTATGCCAGTGTGTCTACCGTATTTCTTGCGAATCTACAGACCTCTCTGGTAACGATCAGATCAAAATCACCATTTTCGGCATCCTTAATCATTTTCAAAAAATGTGTCCGCTTCTTTGCCAGCGTTCCTGTAATGCCCTTGTCAATATAACTTCCCGTCAACGTCCAATTTTCATGGCGTTTCAGTAGTTCATTGTACCATTCCATCTGATTTTCCAACGCATTGGTCTGTGCCTCATGCTCCGTGGAAACTCTTCCGTAAAAGCACACTCTACGTGGTCTCTCTTTTACCATCATATCCATCTCATTTTTTACCTCCGTACTTCATCTGAATTTTTCTGTAGGTTGCTTCGTTTAGCATCTTCCGTTCACGCAAGATTTCTATTAACATAAGCGCCATGTCATGTTGGGAAAATTTGTGGTACGGTGTCAGCCAGACTTTCACATATTGCTGTCGGGTTATGACATAACCGTCTTTCAGACTTCCTACTGCCACCATGTCCAATCCGACATATTGTAAAGAGCGCTGTATGCTTATCGTTCCGGTTTTTTCATTCATTTGTTTTTCTCCTTTTCCTATGATTTGACTTATCTGTTCCTTTGTAAAAAAATAGTGCACCAACATCATTTTATTTTGTGGCATCCGCATACCCCCTCATTGCATTGCTTGGTTACCCTCCCGCATCCTTCCAAAAGCATTGTCAAACCCAACGCCGCTTACAGCGGTGCGAAGCAGGTTTTACTATGCTTTTGAAAGATGCGACCCTACGGGCAGCAATGCAAGGCAAGGAATACTATTTAATAGAAGATATAGGATAATAATTCATCCTTATCAAAAATCATACTTTCACTATCCACAAGCACCCTGGGATGCTCCTTGGCAAGTTCCAATAGCCGCTCCTTGGAACGTCCGCTACAAATAACAGCCTCTTCCAATGTCCAGCACGGCTTAACAAATGTCGGCATCATGGCTTCAATCTCCATAAGCGTCTGTTTCATACGGTCTCTTGGAACCAGCCTATATGCCCGCACATAGCGTTTTCTATCCTCCCAGATGTAGATAGTACCTTTGGCATTCTTTTTGTTGGTATTCATCCGGGATATTTCAATATCGTAGCCGTTGCCAAAATCCCTGTAGATGACTCTCTCGCCGTCGAAGATAACAATTCTGTAATCCTCCCCAAGCTCTTTTTGCAGTTCTTTCAGACCCTTGTATACTCCTGCGACCTTAATGTAACATTCCTGCATCATACCGATTCCTCCTTATCTGAAAAAGGCTTGTCCTCATCCTCTTCTACTGCCACACCACTCGTTGTCCTTATGATTCCGCTGACGGAAGACTTAATCGTATCCATTGATGGGGTGCATATCATAGCCGCATCGGTTCCCCTGTAGGCATCATTCATCCATTTTGTAAGATTATAGCGAATGATTAGCGGCTCACTGCCAAAGCTGTACCCCTGTGTCGGAACGCTGCTGCCCGTGGCTTTCCAGTCGTCATGTTCTGCAATGACATCTTTAAATTCCTGTAGAAATGAGTTCTTCCCCTGTACCCTGCCAGAGGGAATATTTTCCTCATACCACGCCTTGAAAAGGTCGTATAAAAATTTATTAGGAACCAACTGCCATTTCAGTTCCGGCAGCATTTCCTCTGCGAACTGTCTGACAGGGTCATTGAAGGTCTTGTAGTCGTCCAAAAGTCTTGTACAGGCATCCGGCACATCAAAGTCATAGTAGGAAGGAATCACTTCCAGCACTTTATAGAGAACATATTCTAAGACTTCCTGCCTGTTCAAATAATCATCTTTTATGTACTTTCGCTCCGCCCCTGTAAAACACTTTTCAAACGGAACCATCAGGATTCTTCGGTAAAATGATGAGGTTTTATCATTTACCCGTGGCAAAAAATTCACGCACTGTACCATTAAACCTGAGAACCGAAAATCAACGGGTGCTTTGTACTTTTCCTCAATCTGTACCTGGTCTCCTGTGATTAACGCCTTAAAGGTGGAAGCATCATCCAGGTAACCTGTGACGTTATTCTCGTCCACGATAACCGCAGACACATGAAGCAGAGGCGATAAACGGAAGTTCTTGCTCATGTCATTGATAGCGATAGATGTATAGTTTCCTTCTCCACAAAGATTCCGCAGTAACCTGCACAGGGTTCCTTTACCGTTGTTTCCCTTTGTAGAATAAGGCATAATCACTTTATCCCACCGTACATTAGGGCGAATCACCGCTCCTATTATCTGCCATATCAGCTGCTCCACCTGCGGGTCATCCGTAAGTTCATGTATCCAGCTGTCTACATCCCAGTCCGTGCCATCGTCATCGTTATGAATAACTACATTGGTTGCCGCAGCATTGAAGTTTACCTTGCATTTGGAAACAAACACATAATCAGGAGAAAACGGCAGCAACTTTTTTGTATCATAATCGAATATTCCGTTATTCACCGGAATCAGGTTTCTGTATTTCCTGACCGCAACAACAGGCGCTGTATATCTTAATAGCTCCATTACCTGCCTGATTCCTGACACGGAAATATTAAAATTATATTTTTTGATTACCTTAATAAACAAATCCTCTGTCGTTACATAAATTCCTTCATTTTCTCCACAGTCCTGATAGATTCCCAGTTGATAATTTCCTGCGTTATTTCCGTCTGAATAATTTAACGCTTTTATACCTTCCAGCGCTATCATCAGACGTGCAATCGCAGCATTGGGAAGATAGCTTAGCCGCTGGATTTTTTCTCCATCGTCTGCTACTACCGTTGATATCCATCTGTTCACTTCATCCAGTATCCGATATTCGATTTCTGTCACTTCATCCTGTGATGGTGGAAGAAAGTGCATTTTGGCATCTTCAATAGCATTATTTACCGCTATACGAATTGCCTGATTCAGGGTCGCCTGTACTAACGTCCCTTTGACCATACGCAGATCGCTTATCGTCTCAACCCGATCTGTTGTGTCCACTACCTGTTCGTTCGTTGTACCATCGTTCATAGATATGTACCTTCCTTTCTAAAAATGGTTAATAGTTTCTTGCTGTTGCCGTCGCATAAAAAAACGGAACAGCCATCTTGAACCCGTTCATTTGAACAGATTCGGATGTATGTTCCGTATCTATGCGTACTGCTTTTCATTCAGATAAGGCAGGTGCATCTTGCTTTTGTAATTGTAAAAGCTTGAAACATACATCTTGTTTCTTTTCTTCTTGCTTTTAAAAAAAAGCAAAAAAAAAAGAAACAAAAACCTTTTTCACGTTTTGTTTCAAGCTACACAGAATATACCATATTTAGGGCGATTTGTCAATAGATTTGAAGAAATTCGCAAAAGAATCTGATATTTTGATAATCTACATTGCCGGGTTCAAGACCCGCAGTAGATGCTAGAAAAGAACAAGAATGTTTCTATTATTTATCAAAATCTACAGTCAGCAACGGCTTTATCATTTTATCAGTTTATCACCTACAGTAAAAAACTTTTTTACTGTAGTATAGTTACTGTAGTATAGACCGTTCTTATCTACATTATGTTTAATTACTGATAGAAAATGATAAACTGATAATATCACAAAAAAATATTCATATATGAGTTTTTTTGCTCCTTTGACTGTAGATTATAATGATAAATAACTGATAAGGAAATGATAATTCCCCTGTAGAAATGATAATGCTGCTAGTTCTGCTCCGGCTTGCGTAGATTCTTTATCTTCTTTTCAAAGAATCTCCAGAGTTCTTCGCCATTCTCACGTAGCTGTACATATTCCTCTGCCCATTGCAGAACCAGTTTTTCATTCTCCGCAGACTGTGTAGCTATGGGAGTTTCATAAGGCGGTATCCCGCTATCCAAAGTTTCTGCCACTCCCCACATTCTGCAAATTCGCATTGCTGTTCTGTAGATTTCTTCTTTTTGCGTGTTGCCGCTCATCCGTTTTTCTCCTTTGCATCCGTTTTTTGATAGTCTGCACCGCCGTCTGATTTCATAAAAAAACATACATCCGACTTGTTTCTAAAACAAACCCAGATGTATGTTTAAATTTCTTTTTGCACTTTCCCAAAGTTGAAACATACATCTGAACCTGATCTCTTCTTTTCCTGAATTATCAGTCAAAAAAAGAGACACAAGTAACTTGATGTCTCAACCTACTCAGAAATTAGCACACTTTTTCGGTTTTGTCAAGAGGATGGGCGGTTTTTGGGGGGAACAGGCTTTTCTCTATGCCTGTTCACACTCAATGCGGAAAATATAGTAGCAGGCAAAATTACCGAAAATCTTCCGATCCGCTTCCAGCTTGCTGATGTCCGGCACATTCACCCCGTTGTTCTGTAGATAACGGAAATAGATACGGACACTGTCCATGAACCGGTTGTGCTGGCTGGTGCGGTAGCTGTCATTCTCGGCTTTCTCTTCTCTGCTCATTTCGCTGAACCGATACCGCATCGTTGCATACTTGTAGGCAAACTCCTTTACATCTGCATACAGTTCTGCGGCGGTCTCGTCCTTTTCCTTCTGCGCTTCCAGTACCTGATATACTTCCTCAAACTTCTCTAATTCCATGCTGCTTTCTCCTTTCGCTTTCCCTTACTTTTATCCTGTATTTTATTATGAATGTTTCAACACAGGATGTCAAACATTCTTCCTACAACCACTCGTTGGTACAACTGTTTTTTCGAGCCTTTCTTCACTGATTATCTTTTGGGAAATGATTTTGTGAAAAATAAATCTGCCGTAAGGTGCAGCTTCTCTTATTTTTTAGGTCTCTTTTCAAAATCATTTTTCATTAAATTACGTCGGAGACGTGACGAGCTATGCTCGTTTCAGGGCACCCGTAGGAACGTCCGGTGGACGTTTCAAGGGCAAGCTACGCAAAGTGTAGCGCAGTAAGAGGTTGCGTCGGCTATGCCGACCGCAGCGAAGCTGCGTCACAACCTCTTATGCCCTTTTTGCTTTCCGGAGCCTTTAGCGGAGAAAGCAATGAGATTTCTGCGAAAACCCCGTAACTATGCGGGTTTGAGCCTGTAAACGAGTCGTCAGAATATTGGCACTTTTCTGTAAACATTGTTTACAGCTGTAAACGAGAGTGCCAGAACGCCCGTAAAATGGGCATTTTTTAAGTGAACTTGTTTACAAGCCGTAAGGGTCTGTGACGACGTGTAAACGGGACGCTATTTGCAAAATTTGTAAACAATGTTTACAAGAAAGTTCTTTGCACAAACCTTTGACTGCACCGTAAGATTCTGCGCAGCTTGCCCTAAAAAATAAGTTCCCTTACGGGAACCTTCTAAAAATATGTGACCGCTGCCGGTCGTTCTGTGCATCGTGTCATGCCAAAGGTGAACCATTCTCTGTACCAGTTTCCGCCCAGATGTGGGTCAATCTTGGGCGCATATTGGTACACAAGTGTAGGAAAAGCCAGTCCTTTCCTTCTTGGTGCAATCATTGTACCAAGTCTGGGACTGTTTTGGTACATCATTGTTCCATTTTGGAGTATCTGTTTTTCTGTTCCACTTCTGGTACAGGAAATGTACCAAAATAAACCCAAAAGTGGTACATTCTCTGCCCCGGAAAAGTTCATCCCAGACCTGATACAATCCGTGGCTCATTCTGCGCCCAAAAGTGGTACATTACCTGACTAAAAAAACGGGCGGCCTTTCGGCTGCCCGTAGATTTTTTATTCTAAATAAAATTATATACTTTTTTTCGTGAACGCTTTCTGATTCTTGCCATCGCATATATGATCTGAAATTCTGCGTTCCACTTCTTGATATTTGTCGCCACAAAGACCGTCATTACAGCGGTAAGGATTGTCATACTAAGGCTTGTGCAGAACAGACACTCCACATACTTTGCTGCCAGTACTCCCACAAGAACCATTCTGACCGGAACGGGTACTGCAAGAAGAATCTGTAATAACGTTCTCTCCATCAGACAGAACAGAACAATCCATAAGTCTCTGATACCTGAAAGTATTCTCTTCCTCATATTTGCCACACTCCTTCCAAGCACCCTGTCGGCAGTCCGGCGGACTGCAAAAAAGAACCTGCAAAAGCAGGTTCCTTAAATGAGTGAAAATCCTTGTCGAAGAATGGTGTTCCAGTTGCTTTTTTGATAAAGAAAACGTACAATGATTACCACCTTCTTGTCTTCATCTATGGTATAAAACGCAAGATAATTGTTTACCCTAATAAATCGAATTCCCCAACCAGCCAAAACGGGATCATCCACCAGCTGTAGTTTCTCCGGCATCTGGGTCAGTTCGCCGATTTTTTCCGTTGCAACATCCAGCAGATGGTCTGCTGCCTGTGGGTTCTTCAAGACAAATTCGATGTAATCTGCTGCTTTCGCAATGTCATGCTCCGCAGTTTTGGTGATGTGTACCTGATAATTCATCTTCTGCGGCGGCTCCGAATGTCAGCCATGGCTTCTTGGAACGGTCTGGTATTGCCAGTGGCAATATCATCCATTCCTTCCTTAATCTGGCTATATAGTTCAAAGCGGCTGGTTAATTCTTCGTATGCCTCAATGCTCATTACAGCAAGGTCACCTTTTCCATTCTTCGTAATAAAAACAGGTTCCGGGTAGTTATGACAGTAGGTCGATATTTCATTATAATTGTTCCGCAAGTCAGCACTTGATTTAATGGTCGGCATAAAAGCACCTCCTTCTGTGATAGTAAAATTATACACAAATTTTGTTATGCAGTCAATGGAGTATGCTATTATTCTTTGCGGTATGCTTTTCCTTATTCCTTTGTCAACAATCCTCTCTCGCACACACGGTCTCAATGTCAGCACTCAAAATATCGAAATGACAGTCCTCACATTGCAGTAAGATGTTCTCCGGGTTGTCTTTCTCACCCTCGAACGTGATTTTCACATTATGCCCCATGTGCTTCTGTAGAGCATTCCATAAGTCCATATCTCGATCCATAATTTCTTTACCATTCTGTCAAGCGACAGCCTTTCTTTTTCGTATTGCACCCGGTCTGTACAGCAGACCCAAAAGGACATGGTAAAAGTCTTGGGTTGAAACTAAAAAAGGCTTACGCCTTATGGCGTTCGCCTCTTTTAGTTAGCTCTTAAAGCTAATTTCATCGTTTCAATACACACTCTTTTGCAAGAGTGACTTTGTAGTACTACTACTTTTCTTTTCAATACGCACTTCCTCACATAAGCGAAAAAGTGAAAGTCATTACTGACCTTATAATTATATTATACACATTTTTGTCAAAAAGTAAATAGTTTTTTGTAAAATTTCTTAAAAAATATACCCTAGCAAACATCAATCAATTTGCTGTTTGCTTCTATTCTGGCAAGCTATTTTTCTGTGTAGTTCATGTTCGTCTCCTTTTCATATCATCTGTCACAATCAAACTTCTTTCGTCGTCTTTTGCAATGGGTGGGTTTTTGGGAACCATAGCATTTATTCTGTCATGGTTTTCCTGCAGGAATTTGTCAAATTCTCCATTTTGGTTGTTCTTTTCATAGACCTGTTGTATGGACTTTTCTATTCTCTCTGCCTGGTCCCAGCCGAGTCGGAGTCTACGTTCTAATTTTGTATCGAATTTTTCTATTGCAGCATGTAAAGAATTATCTACTACAATCAGATTTCTACATGAGATACGGATGCAATTTTCTGTGCTGTCATTTTTTATGAGTTCTATCTTGATTTCGTCGCTCATAGTGTTATTCCTTTCTATTGTGAGTTCACGTGTAATTTACTAATCTTTCTTTGTACCATTCGATGAAGTCCTGCCATTTCCAGTATCATATTTGCTTGTTTTTGGTCTAAGTTTTTGTATGAAAGAAATTCAGTTATGTTTATGTTTTTCACCCTTTTTTCCTATCGTTCTCAATCATTTTATTCGTGGCTATTGCAATCCACTCGGAAAGAACTGGCAGGAATGCATTGTAGCCGTCATACTCACAGATTGGCAGTATGTCTTCTAAATATTTCTTTGCCCGTTCGGGGTCTCTTCCGGATGTAATCAGGTCTTCTATCTCGGCTTCTATGTCCTCGCAGATGGATTCATATTCTGATTCGTCATCAAGGTCTGCATTTTCTAAATCCAGCAGATTTCCCTGTCGAATTTTCTCTTCAGTAAAGTAGCCGTTGTTGAATGCCAGTATTACGGCATCTGTGAGGGTTATTTTGTTCGTAAGTGCAAAAGCTGTGTAAAAATCTTCTAACGGGCAGCCGTCGCCGACTTTGTGCTTGTCTCCCTGATTGGTTTCTATATCCCAGGTGTTGTGTTTGTATACTCCCAGTCCGTATACCTTACCAGAAGACCAGTAAAGGACTCCGTTCTCTGTGTAATCTTTTAAGCATACTACGGTTCTTTTATAGTTTGACATATCTGTTCATCCTTTCTTGCTGTTATTGTGATAGTCTTTTACGTCTGTTCCTATATCCCTGCTTTTTCCTGTCTGTGGAATACCTGTTGTTATGGCAGGTGTTGCAGGTGCTTTGATGATATGTTTTTGGTGCAATATTGTTTTTATAGCATCCTGTTCTTTATATAGCAAATCACATTTGTGTGCAGATATATGGAAGTCCTGGAGTTCTTCGTCAATTTCGTTTAATCTTTTTAATAAGTCGGAGCTGTCAGCAGATTTTATTTTCATAAGGTCATTGTCCTTTCTTGCAGTGATAAGATTTTGTGAATTATGCCACCACCCGGTCTGTGTAACAGACCTGTGGGGATAGGATAAAGAATGTAGTATAGAAAGAAACAAAAAAAGCGGACGCATCAGCGTCCGCCGTCTTCGCTCGGTCACATTTTATTTTATCGTCCTGTCAGAACCGTCACAGGACTCTTGCATTCGGTCACTTTTTGATTATCGAGGTGTCAGAACCGTCACACCTCTCATCATTTTAATATATACTTTCAAAAAGAAAGTGGAACAGGTTTTATGGTGGTTTCCACCCGCATGCACCGTATAGGTGCATATGTTCCCGATACGAATGTTTTATAAGACTTTCGATTGTCTATAGATTTATGGTTCTACAACCCACGCACATTCTGTAAATGTGCTGTAGTCCGACGCAGATATTTGTTTGGAAAGACTTCTGCCTGTCTTGAACTTAACGTGCCTGTCCACGAAGAACATTGCTGTTCTTATGGTGATTGTAGCAGATTCTATAGGAAAAGTAAATGAGAGATTTTGCTATTGTTCTATTTTTAGTTTTATAGTTCTTTTTGTATAATCTTTTTCTACTTCTGTTATCTGAATTTGATTTCCTGTTATTGTACATGGAGTGGCATTTTTTATGGCTTCTTCGTATGATACAGGAGTTTTTGCAAAATGGAGTTTGTTCAAATCTAATTTACGGTATTCACTCATGTGTGTTCCTCTCTTTCTGCTTTGTTGATGGTATTATATCATATTTTGTCAAGAAGTGTAAAAAAAGCGGACGCATCAGCGTCCGCCTTTGTATTTGCTATTTAATTTCCGAACGACACTTCCGCATCAGGGTTCTGCTCCTGCCACTTTTTCAAGCCGTCTTCCTGCGTGGGCGGGGTCATCGACCAGCCTACGTTCGAGGATGACGTGTCAGTGTTCTCATCGGCAGTCTTAGGAGCTGCTGCGACGGAGTCGTTCTGTACAGGAGTGTTGATGGTTACAGAGCTGTTTACAGCGGTGTTGTTCAGGTCAAATACCTGATAGGCAATGGTGTCATAGCCGAGTGCACCACCTAATAGGGGTACTACTCTTATTGCTACAGCACTGTAAACATAGTTAGGGCACATGTATGTGTTGTAATGTCCAGGGCTGTCGTGCCAACCTTCATGGAATCTGTTTGCGTCCGTTGGACCGCTTGCATAGTTTTCTGTAGTTCCGGCTCTTACGCCTTCGTGAACATCATTTTCGTAGCACCGCTGTACAGCGATGTTGTACATGTCTTCACTCCAAATGAGTGCAGGGATACCGTTTGCTACACGGTCGTTATTGACCAGTGCGAATACCTGTTCTGCCATAGCACGGTCGAAGTATTCTTCTGTACCAGATACCGTTGTTGTAGTTGTCTGTACAGGTGCAGGTGTTGCAGCGGGTGCTGCGGTATTCTGCTGCGTGGCAGCTGTGGTGTTTCCAGCAGTATTGCTGCTGCCAGTGCTTGCAACGGTATTCACAGCAGGCTTTTCGGATACGATGTACTTGTCACTTACATAACCAGTGGTGTTATTTAATTCAAAGCGATACCATCCAGTCTGGTCGCATTTACCTGTCACGGTGATTTCCTGGCTGGCTTTTAAGCTGCCGATTTTCTTACCATCGGTGCTTGGCAGGTCTCTGACATTTACTGCGGACTTTGCATACATGGTCTGGTTCAGTTCTGAATAAGTATACCTTGTGCTTACAGCAGTGGTTTCTACGGGTGCTGTCGTGGGTTCCACGGCAGGTGCAGGAGATTCCGCAGGAGCAGTCTCAGTAGGAGTTGTTTCTGATTCCGTGGGAGTCTCAGCAGGCTCTGCCGTGGGTTCCGCTGTCGGTTCTGCTACGGCTGCTTCTGTAGCTGTTACAGAGGTGGTCTCTGTGTTGGCAGTTTCTTTACTGCCACATGCGGTCAGCATCAGTGCTGCACAAAGGATTGCTGCTACGGCTTTCGCAGCGAGCTTGTGTGTTCTGTGTTTCATAGTTGGTTTTCCTCGCTTTCGTTGAGAGAATTTATTTCGAGCGATTAACTTTTTTTCACGTGATCGTTCTCTATCGTTCTTACATTATAGTCAATATATTAGGTATAGTCAAGAAATTAAGTATGATACTCTTTTTATAATATTTGATAGGAGGTTCAATCTAACAACATGATATCATACAAACCTTTTTTTGACACCCTACTTCGTAAGAACATGACAGAATACGAGCTGATTTTTAAGCACGGTGTTTCCGCCAATACCATTCATCGCATGAAAAAGGGGGAAGCAATCACTACAAAGACACTCGATGTGCTCTGCTACATCCTCGATTGTCCTGTTTCTGACATTATTGAACATGATAAGACAAAGTAAAATCGACAGGAGCTAACGCCCCTGCCGTTTTTTTGTTTTATGAAAATCATTCGAAAACTACATCTTCATCTACGGAAATGCCATCTGCACCGATCTCATCAAATGCAAATGCCATGTCATCACTCATTCTCATCAAGTAATATTTTCCATCATTTGCCATAAATCCGCTATAATGTGAATCATAGACATCGCCCGATTTAATCTTATTGGTGCTGGAAATCTCTATCCAGTTTTCCCTCTCTAAAGCCAATGTTTCCTTATCCACATTGTTTCCCGATGCATCTGTATAAACAGAAAAACCGTAGCGAGGTTTTGCAATACCGCCCTGCTCTGCCAATTTCGTATTTATTTCATTTATAATGTAATCCTTTGCAGCATTTACCTGATCCTGCACACTATTTAGGTAATCTGGGTCTAATTCCTCTCCACCTTCTGATGTAGTTCCACTAATTTCCCTATATGCATCATCAAGTGCTATCATTGCAATTGTATCACTATCTGTTGAATCGGATATGGAATTCTCTGCATCTTGTCTAAGTTCATCTTTATGTTGATGATAATACATCAAAACTTCATTTCTGTTGTTCCAATCCTCCTCTACCCATGAAATGATCTCTTCGTCGGTCATTTTCGATAACTCTGCAAATGTCTTGCTCTTTCTCGTGTCCAAATTAAGGTAAGTTCCATCCCCATACATCACATAAATGCTCGGCGTTTCTTCCTTGTCAATTGCCTCACAGGAATACCAGACACCTACTTCATTGTTTGTAAACAACTGGCTAAATGTGCCAACGTTTTCATTCTTTGTGTCAGCTTCTTTTTCTGTGTTTGTTCTTGCGCTGCCATTACTGCTGCTTGTAGTATCTTTGCTGCCGCAGGCAAACAAACTCAGAGAGAGAATCGCCATCATACTTACCATCATTAGTTTTCTTTTCATTATTATTTCTCCTCATAAATAAGATTTTTTGTAGCTTTCTATATTATAGTCAATCTATTGAGTATAGTCAAGAAATTAAGTATATAAAACAACCACCTACAGCAATCAATCACTGTAGGTGGTCTTTATTACTCTGCTTCTACAAACGCATTCAGGGTGTTTTTCTCACGATTATAGTAATACACGTTGTCTGTCAGGAAATCATCCACACTTACTTCTGTACGATTGACCTTACAAACCATCTGGTACAGTTCTTCTGCACTTGTGTTACTGCTTTCGGGCACTATCAAAACTTCATGGACAGAACTGGGAAGGATGTAGAGGTTCGCATTTAATTTTTCTGCTACGATTTTCAGTACATCCTGATAGAGCATATTTACCGCACCGTAGTAATTCTGCTTATTGGTCATTATATACATCTGCCAATCTGGATCCTGTACAATCTCCATCATCAGTTCCTCTGTACTCGCTGCCCGTCTTGCATCCCTGTCTTCTCTCGTCTCAAATAAGATTCTTTGTAAAGGTGTCACGATAACATGGAGCAGGCTTTTCGTGTTACGTCTGGCATATCTGTTTAATTCCTCTTCATCTATGCCCCACAAAGCTACAAGGTCATTCGTAATCTTTACGACTGCCGTTCTCTGTGCATCCCTGCCAAGAAGAATATAGTAGATAACAGCCATATCATGTACTATGCGGTGGGGGAGCTTTTCTAACAGCTCTCTGTTCTTTTCTGCATTTACAAGCTGCATACAGATTTTCCCACAGATTTTCGAGAAATCTTCAAAGTCCGGCTTCGGCATATCTTTCATTCCGTTCTCTTCGTAGATTTCCGTGACCTCATCGCATATCTGTTCTACGCTGTAGCCATTCTGAATGTATCCATCAATATAGACGGTCGGTGCCATGATGCTTCCCGGAGCATATATAGAAATACCGTGAAGTAACAATCCGTTGTTCTTTCTCACCTCTGCCAGCTGTATTCTACAGTTCGGGTAGCGCCTTTCCATTTCTTCCTTTACCGCTTCTTTCATATCTACTGCTTCTGCTAACATACTTCTCTACCTCCATCTTTTTTCTTGTTTTCCTCACGCTTCACGTAAAGTTCTGCGTGTTTTTCCCTGAAACTGTAATAATCATTTCCTGCTACAATAATGTGGTCAAACATATGAATCCCCATAATTTCACAGGCTCGCATCAACCCCTGTGTCACATCAATGTCCTGCGTCGATGGATTCGCCGTACTACCCAACCCGGGGTGATTATGTGCCAGAATGATTCCTGCCGCATTGGTCAGAAGCGCTCTTTGCATTATTTCCCGGATCCCTACGGTGGCTGAATCAATTACTCCGTGACTGACCTCTGCATAGGCTATCACATGAAGACTGGCGGATAAAAACATCACATACAGCTTTTCTTCCGAAAAGTCTTTCATGTGAAAAACATTGTTCAGCACGTTTACCACTTTCTCTGGGGAATTTACTTTCAGCCGTTGCTCTCCCACATATCCACCTCGGTATTCTGCCACCGTCTCACTGACCAGATACGGCAGTTTCCTTTCATCCAGTCTCACATCTACAACATCTATATTCATTGCCGTTACCTCCTTCATGGTCTCTCCCGGCATTGACAAATGCAAAAGCCGCCAAGAAGATGTTAATAGATTGCTTTACATCTTCCTGGCGGCTTATCCTTTAATTATCTTCATATATCTGATGGCTAACTTATCACATAATAAATTTCTAAAAAACTCATTCAAACAATGAAATAATATTAAACGCAGGTAAACTTATTGGTAATTGTTCTGGTTGTGTCGTCACCAAACATATTTGACTTCTCAAATATGGGAACAAAATGGCTATTGCATTTTCATTCAAAATCGTATGCCTAATTTTTTCATCTTTTTCTAAGCATTCAAACTCTCCCACTTCTTTTATGTTTAATTCTATTTCCTTATCACTATCCTCAATTCTACATGTTAAAGAAACTCTGTAAATATTCTCAGATATCTCTTCTATTTGTTTTTCAAAGTCAAACAAATATTCCATTTTCTGTTTTTGATTTTCCACTCTATATGTGTAAGTGATATCTGAAAAATAAACACGTTTTAGTATGAGAACTGATCCGTTTTCTTCACTCATTTTTTTCATAAACTATCTCCACATTTTAGGCAATCAATTGCATAGTGTTTCTGTTGTTGCTAACTCGTATATTATAAGTCTTTTTACGTGTTATTTTCTTACCGCTTAATACTATTGACTTTTTTTCAGTAATAGGCTCAAATTCCATCCCCAACGCTATGCACTCTTTTATAATTTCTTCATCCGATAATTGATCAATTCTTCTTTTAAATTGCTCAAATCCGTTCAAAAATTCATTTAACATTGCATTCACCCCATTCTTTTATATATTCTTGATTTCTTAGGCTTATCATTGTTACATTTGGTATATCCGAATTCGGATAAAGCTCATTCTCCTTAACTTCCTTTTTATGAAAATTAATATATGCTTCTCTTTTTACCGCTTCAAAGTTAAATTCCTTACATATTTGATTAATTGTAAGGCAATCCATTGTTCGTTTATTTGCGTAACTTTCTTTCAGCTCTCGTCCGGTTTTTCTAGCTACCCCATTTACCTTATCAAATAGATATGCTCTATACTCATGAAATACATCTTGCTGCTCTCTTTTAGTCAAGTCAAGTAACTTATCCTTATCTATCTCAATTAAAACCTTTATTATAGCCGTTGTCTTATATTTCCGAATCACTTTCGACCATAAAATACATTTTTCGACAAGCTTTTCTTCTGCTTCATCTACAAAGAAATATATTCCACTTCCTGCCCAATCATTCGCCTCATTACTGGCTTTAAATTTTTTTGTTCTTAAAATACTGTCTTTGTATGCCTCAGCAGTTCCATGGTAAGCATCTACTGTGACCTTATCTTCATCAGCCTTTTTTTCCATGTATTTTCTATTTTCCCTAATATCACATTTGTTTGTTCTCTCTTACTATGGTAATTGATTATATCATTATCTATATACCATGTAAATACACCTTTTCACAATTGAATTATATCATCTATATCTCATCTTGTCCAAATTTATTTTACATATTCTATTATCCTCCTACTATAATTTTTTACTATTCTAAGAATTTTCTTTGTACCGTTCTAAAAATTTCAAAGCATCCCTGCTCCTTCTGTGCCGTCAGGCATGGGGATGCTTCTTTTTGTCTACTCTCTTCTCCACAATCGAAAAGAACCCCATTACCGATATTTCTATCAGTAATGAGGTTCTTATACCCTATATTTATACTACTATCCACATCTCCGCTGTAAGATCGTACCACTGTCTTTTGCGGAGATATGCCCCATAATTCTTGCGATAACGCAATGCCTTCTCGTAATCTATCTTCACCTCATAGAGGTAAAGCAGATGATTACCTTTTAGCCTATCTTTCGGCAATAGCAGCCTGTGCAGCAGCCAGTCTTGCGATAGGTACACGGAAAGGTGAGCAGGATACATAATCCAGACCGATCTTGTGGCAGAACTCTACGGAAGAAGGATCTCCGCCGTGCTCACCACAGATACCAACGTGCAGCTTAGGATTTACAGGCTTACCAAGCTTGATAGCCATCTCCATCAGCTTGCCAACACCGGCCTGATCCAGCTTAGCGAACGGATCATTCTCGAAGATCTTGGTGTCATAGTAAGCGTTCAGGAACTTACCTGCATCATCACGGGAGAAGCCGAAGGTCATCTGGGTCAGGTCGTTGGTACCGAAGCAGAAGAAATCAGCTTCCTTAGCGATCTCATCGGCAGTCAGAGCTGCTCTGGGGATCTCGATCATGGTACCTACTTCGTACTTCATATCTACACCGGCAGCTGCGATCTCAGCATCAGCAGTCTCTACAACTACCTTCTTAACGAACTTAAGCTCTTTCACTTCACATACCAGAGGGATCATGATCTCGGGCTCTACATTCCAGTCGGGATGTGCCTTCTTAACCTCGATTGCCGCACGGATAACAGCCTTGGTCTGCATCTTGGCAATTTCAGGATAAGTAACAGCCAGACGGCATCCTCTGTGACCCATCATAGGGTTGAACTCATGCAGGGAAGCGATGATGGTCTTGATGGTCTCTACACTCTTGCCCTGTGCCTTAGCCAGCTTCTCAATGTCAGCTTCCTCGGTAGGAACGAACTCATGCAGAGGCGGATCCAGGAAACGGATGGTAACAGGGTTACCCTCCAGAGCCTCATACAGCTGCTTGAAGTCGTTCTGCTGATAAGGCAGGATCTTCTCCAGTGCTGCTTCTCTCTCCTCTACAGTATCGGAACAGATCATCTCACGGAATGCTGCGATTCTGTCCTCTTCGAAAAACATATGCTCAGTACGGCACAGACCGATTCCTTCAGCGCCCAGCTCACGAGCCTTCTTAGCATCTGCGGGAGTATCTGCATTGGTACGAACTTTTAACTTACGATATTTGTCAGCCCAAGCCATTACACGGCCGAACTCACCTGCGATGGTAGCGTCAACAGTCTTGATCTCGCCATCATAGATATTACCGGTAGTACCATCGATAGACAGCCAGTCACCTTCATGGAAGGTCTTGCCAGCCAGAGTGAACTTCTTGTTCTCCTCATCCATAGCGATGTCGCCACAACCGGATACACAGCAGGTACCCATACCACGAGCAACTACTGCTGCGTGAGAGGTCATACCACCACGAACGGTCAGGATACCCTGGGAAGCCTTCATACCGGTGATATCTTCGGGAGAGGTCTCCAGACGTACCAGAACAACTCTCTCTCCTCTTGCATGCCATTCTTCTGCATCTTCTGCGGTGAATACGATCTTACCACATGCAGCTCCGGGAGAAGCACCAAGGCCCTTGCCGATAGGAGTTGCAGCCTTCAGAGCAGCGGTGTCGAACTGAGGATGTAACAGAGTATCCAGGTTACGAGGATCGATCATTGCAACTGCCTCTTCCTCGGTTCTCATGCCCTCATCTACCAGATCACAAGCGATCTTCAGAGCTGCCTGAGCGGTTCTCTTACCGTTTCTGGTCTGTAACATGTACAGCTTACCATGCTCAACGGTGAACTCCATATCCTGCATATCTCTGTAGTGATCTTCCAGAGTCTTACATACTTCCTGGAACTGAGCAAATGCCTCAGGGAATTTGTCAGCCATCTCAGCGATCTTCATAGGTGTACGAACACCTGCTACTACGTCCTCGCCCTGTGCGTTGGTCAGGAACTCACCGAACAGTCCCTTAGCGCCGGTAGCCGGATCTCTGGTAAATGCAACACCGGTACCACAGTCATCACCCATGTTACCGAATGCCATAGACTGAACGTTAACAGCAGTACCCCAGGAATAAGGGATATCGTTGTCACGACGATAAACGTTTGCACGAGGGTTGTCCCAAGAACGGAATACAGCCTTGATAGCGCCCATCAGCTGTTCCTTAGGATCATCAGGGAAGTCTACACCGATCTTAGCCTTGTACTCAGCCTTGAACTGACCAGCCAGTTCCTTCAGATCGTCAGCGGTAAGCTCAACGTCCTGCTTAACACCCTTCTTCTCTTTCATTGCATCGATCAGCTGCTCGAAGTACTTCTTACCTACTTCCATAACAACGTCGGAATACATCTGGATAAATCTTCTATAGCAGTCCCAAGCCCAACGGGGGTTGCCGGACTTCTCAGCGATTACGTTAACAACGGTCTCATTCAGACCAAGGTTCAGAATGGTATCCATCATACCGGGCATGGATGCTCTCGCGCCGGAACGAACGGATACTAACAGAGGATTCTCGTGGTCGCCGAACTTTTTGCCGGTGATCTCTTCCATCTTAGTAATGTACTCGTTGATCTGACCCTGGATCTCTTCATTGATCTCGCGTCCATCTTCATAATACTGTGTACATGCCTCTGTTGTAATGGTGAAGCCCTGAGGAACCGGCAGACCAATGTTGGTCATCTCAGCCAGGTTCGCACCCTTACCACCAAGCAGTTCGCGCATGTTTGCATTACCTTCGGTAAACAAATATACCCATTTCTTCATACTTCTTTGTCTCCCTTTTTATAATATTTTTGACAAAACTTTGTAACCCAAACCACTACCGGAGCATTTCGGCTTCGGTTTTTAGTACTTTGATATTGTAACAATCTGCCAAAGGAATATCAAGACGAAATTGATAATTTTTTGACAGAGTACCGATTTTCGTGCACAATGTCGAAAACAGACATACCGTTTTTGTTTGTTTTGTATAGTACTTTAGTATTATGTAAACGCTTACATTTGTTCAACTTTCTTTGTATGATTTTTAAAAAACTCCCACCGGATTTTTCCGATGGGAGTCTTCGCACTTTTATTCCATATACAATTCTAATCCAGCATGCCGTCTTTGATCACATTGTGGTCACGCAGCAGTTTTTCCACTACAGTGCCTTTCACTACGCGGAGCAGCGGCTTCTTCAGTGCATTTAAAGGTCCGGGCAATTCGATCTCCAGAGGAGACATACCGTCCATCAGCTTCACGCTGCTGTCCAGAAGCTCTCTGATATCATAGACACTGCCCCATACCTCAGGCACACCTCTGTCTACACCCAGCAGTCCGTAGACAGCCTCCATAGCGGTTCTCACGGAATACTCTGTGGTGAATACGGTGTCCCTCGGGGTCTCTGCGAACTGACCTAAGAAAGCGAAGTTCACGCAACCGTCGGGAATGACATCGGGACGGTCACCCTTGGTTCTGGGCATGAAGAATGCGGTAATATAAGGCATCATGGTAGGTACGCAGACTGCGCTGTGCTCTGCCAGATCCTCAATATCTTCTACGGGCACACCTAAGTGATACAGCCACTCTTCGGTGATCTCCTTACCGGTACAATCCTTCATGGGCTTCTTAATATAATCGCCGGGTACGTCGGTAAACAGACCATATACCCATACACATACCTGATTCTTGTCCTGCTCCTTGAACTGTCCCTGACGGTTGATGGTCCAGCTCATGAGCCACTTGGAATCCTGACAGCTTACGATACCGCCGGTTACGACCTTACCGCTTCTGGGATCACGCTTACAGATATTGGTGATATAAGGAATGATCTTGTCATCCAATGTGGTCACGGTAGCGGATTCCCAGTTGGTCTTGGAAACATCAGAACAGAACTTCTCGGGATGTCCGAAGGAAGGATCCTGTTTTGCGATATTTTTCCACAGGCTCCATACACCGCTGGTACGAACCTCTGCGTCACCGTTGGGTGCATGGTTCTGGTCGCCGTAGATGGTGCCCTCGGTACAGCTTCCGTTGGTAACGAATACCAAGTCGTTCTCGGTGAGGACAATGCCCTTCTCTACGCCTTTTACCTTGCACTCGATAGCCTTTGCCACCTTTTTGCCGTCATTGATATCAAAAATAACATTTGTCACTTCGGTGTTGAACTGGAAGTCCACACCTGCTGCCTCCAGATACTTCTTCATGGGAAGGATCAGAGACTCGTACTGGTTGTACTTGGTGAACTTCAGGGCACTGAAGTCAGGCAGTCCGGAAATATGATGGATAAATCTCTGGAAGTAAAGCTTCATTTCCAGTGCGCTGTGCCAGTTTTCGAAAGCGAACATGGTTCTCCAATATAACCAGAAGGTGGAGTTAAATACTTCATCATCGAAAACATCTTCAATGGTCTTGTCATACAGATCCTCGTCTTTTGTCATGAACAGCTTCATGATCTCCATGCAGCCCTTCTGGCTTAAGTTGAATTTGCCATCGGTATGGGCATCCTGTCCACAATCCTTCGTTGCACGGCACAGGGAGTAGTTGGGATCTTCCTTGTTCAACCAGTAATACTCATCCAACACACTGGCTCCGGGTACTTCCAGAGAGGGAATGCTGCGGAATAGATCCCACAGACATTCGAAATGGTTCTCCATCTCACGTCCGCCACGCATGACGTAGCCTCTGGTAGGATCATAGATACCGTCACAGGCACCGCCTGCGATATCCATTGCCTCTAAGATATGGATGTGGGAACCGGGCATCTGTCCGTCACGTACCAGGAAGCATGCTGCTGCTAAAGATGCCAGTCCGCTGCCTACGATGTAAGCGTTCTTCTCGTCCACTCCAGCAGGCTTCTTAGGTCTTGCGAAGGCCTCGTAGTTACCATTGGAATAATAGATGCCTTTGCTGTTCTTGTCGTATCTTCCAAGCTCGGTGTTGCGGTAGTCTTTCTTGGCTGCCTTGACGGCTGCCTTTCTCTCCTCCTTTTTCACCTCTGCCTTATGTCCTTTGGTTACTGCTGCCACTGCGCCTGCACCTACGGCCAGTGCTGCCAGGCCCAGTCCAATATTATTCTTTTTTGCCATAATGATTACCACCTTTCTTTGATGACTCTCAAATGTTTTTCTGTTTACAAGTAGTATCCTACTTCTTTTTTATAAGAAAACCAATTTACAAAAGAGGGCAAATGATAAAGTTTTTATCATCCTGCCCTTTTTGTAAAGTACTTATACTATTTCAGTACTATTTCAGAATTTCTTTTCCGTGTGCTCAAAATTCTCGATGGATCGGCTGATGTTTCCGTAAAGAGTGATTGCCAGTTCTTCAACGATCTTATGATAATCGTCCTTCATTCCCCGATCGATCCAGTCTAACATCACACCCACAAAACCGTATTTGTAAAATCCGGCAATGAATTCCTTGTGCTCCTCCGCTACCTGCATGCCGGTGCATTTTTCCTCCACCACGTCCGCAATGAGCTGGTAGGTCAACTTGTTTAAGTAGCTTTCGATCTTCTGGCGATCCACGCAGCGGTAGACATTCATAATAAAAGGTTTATTCTCCTGCACTGCCTCGAAAATCTGGCAGAAGCCTTCCTGCCAGTTCTCGTAGGTCTTCTTCCCCTGCAGTGCCTTCGTGCCGTCCTCCACACATACCCACTCTACCAGATCGTAAATATCTTTGAAATGATAATAAAAAGCCATACGGCTGATACCGCAGTCCTCGGCGAGATCATTGATGGTGATCTTGTCCAGAGGCTTCGTGAGAAGCTCTTTTTTTAAAGCTGCTTCCAGTGCCAGTTTTGTTATATTGGCCATAGCCCATCCTCCACTGTTTTTATGTATTAGCTTCCACAGGATATTATTCGCTAAAGTTGTCGTTCGTCAATTATGTAAACATGTTGACTTCCTTATACTCATTATATTGTACGACAATAGACTCAAAATGAGCAAATTAACTTTTTATAAAAAAACTCTTGCTTTTTGTAAAATTCCATGGTATCATCTTACTTGCGTTTCGGGGTGTGGCTCAGCTTGGTTAGAGCGCCGTCTTAGGGAGGCGGAGGTCGCGAGTTCGAATCCCGCCACTCCGATTCATCTAAAGGCGTCAAAATCTTTTACGAGGTTTTGACGCCTTTTGTTTTGTATTTTATTTGCTGCTTTGGAAAATTGTAGAAAAAATTTGAAAAATTTAAAAAATGGCTTGCTTTTTATAAAATTCTATGCTATGATAGTCTTCGTTCCGGGGTGTGGCTCAGCTTGGTTAGAGCGCCGTCTTAGGGAGGCGGAGGTCGCGAG